>JADHEE010000038.1_pt1 | contig 103976 bp, 171 predicted proteins | sample 8952401 | NCBI WGS metagenome assembly JADHEE01 (sample SAMN16124438, study PRJNA663242) | bioreactor sludge metagenome | isolation source: sludge (ammonium) | place: India:Bengaluru | collected 2019-02-28 | reverse complement strand
TTGGTGTTTCTATTCTTTCTTGGCAGCAGGGCATTGAAGCAAACATCAAGAATATGGACTTGAATGATTTTGCTAGTTTGTGGGATTCTATATCAGAAAAGGAATTGCAATGATAACGCTTACTCCAATTGTTTGGACTTTACGCTGCGGGGAGGATCATTGTAAATTTGGAGACCCTTATGAGGGAGTAGCTACTGTTCAAAGAATCGGTGATAACGCACATGTATCAGGAGCTTCCAAACTTCCGTTTAAAGATCAACTGGAATTATGTTCAATTCTACGCAGTATGGGATTCATATCTGTAATTTTTGAAAGATATAAAAACGGTGTGAAAAAAGAGTATAAGCGAAAACTTTTAAAGGAGAATTCCTGTGAAGAACTTTAGTTTCTTGCTTATTGTTCTGCTTATCTGTGGTTGTGCAACATTTGAGTTAGAATCGCCTACAGGGTGGAAAGCAAGATACTCCCGTTTTTGGGATCAAGAACTTTCCAATGTCTATTTTGATGTTGGAACCAATGGAACAGTGCAAGGTGGTATAGGTTCGCAAAAATCTGAATCTCAAAAAATGATAGAACTCCTTTTACAAACTCTGGCTAAAAAAGGAGTGTAACTATGCCGTGGCTATCTTATTTTGATAATAGACAGCTTGACGACACTTATTTTATGTTGCTTGATAACTTAGTTTATCATTCAATAAAATATGGTGTTAAAATTACTTGTCCTGTAGGGTTTATATCTGATGGACCTTCTGTTCCAAGAACGCCTCTAGCTTTTTGGCTTTTTGGGCATAGAGGAAAAAGAGCGGCTGTTGTGCATGATATGCTATACAGATTCTTGCTTTTTCAAAAGTCCATCTGTGATGATATTTATAGGGAAGCTTTGGCAGATAGTGGTAAAAATGCATTTACCACTAATGGGATGTACGCGGGGGTTATCTTAGGTGGGAAATCTTCTTTTAATGGCAGAAAACAGGGGTGTTTAGATCCTAGAGATGATGCTTGTCAGGGAAGGACATCGTGTGAAAGGTGTCCAAACTTTTTCCCAACTTATAGGATGTTGGTTCAACCATATTCTCCGTTTAAGAAATAAATAAAGGCCGGTTTCCCGGCCTTTTCTTTTACGACTTATATATCCATTGCGCTCTTTTTATCCATCCACGAATGAACTTTTCGTTTTTCAAGTTAATATAAAAGCTACCCTGTAAAATGTTCAGAAGGCCGAGTAGGTATTCGGAATCTTTTTTTGTTGCAGAATATAAAGCATCGAGTGTACCTTTCCCAAACTTACCGTCTTCGGCAATATCCTTCCAAGATTCTTGATTTCTATTCAGAATGTTAACCGCTCTTTGGATATGTCTGGTACACTGTGTTATGCCAATATTAACCGCTTGCTCAAATATCTCAAAAGCAACCATTTGTGGAATAAGATCACAACTAAATATATCCCAAAACTCTCTTTTATAAAATGCTGCAATTTCTTCCATCAAGAAAGAGTCTTCTTTAATTCTTTCGGCTATGGCATATTTATCCATTCTGGCAATTTTTATCCTATCAACCCTTTCCCATAATGGCAAAGAGGGCCATTTCTTTCTAGCTATTCCGTATACTGTTTCTCCTCCGGGATCATCCGGATCATTGTCATAAATGCCCTCTATGGAAAACAACTGCCTTAGTGATGTGTATATGTCTCCCATTTAATCATCCTCCCAATCATCATCTTCATCCACATCCATAACATATTCGTGGCCCTTATCATCAAATACCCTCATCCTTCCCATTCCATACCAAGAACCGTGAACTCTTTTAACATTTCCATATCTGTCACAAACATAACCATCAAGTTCATCTGTAGCTCTGGTGTATTCAATTTTTCCTACAGCACCGCGACTAACCCTATCGCCTTTTATGTGGTACTCAGTTCTAGTCCAGTGATCATCATGTTTTATTTTATTATCAATTTTATCGCAGCAATCTTTTTTACTTCCAGCAAAAGATAATGAGCAGGAAATAATTAAAATGATAAACAGTCTAACGATTATCACCGCTCCCTCCTAGCCTTCCTCTTTCCATCCTTGAGTAAAGCTTTTCTATATTTAGGTTCATGCAATTAACCGGATCTATATTTAATATGGCACAAATGCTTCTCACAGCTATCAATATTTTAGCCAGGTTCTCCAGTATCAAATTTTTCTTATCCGGAGATAAATGTCCATGCGAATCCCTGAGAAGTTTTTTTGTTATGTCAGATATCCTGCCAGACCAAATTGAACACGTTAAAAGAAGTGACCAGGTTATTTCTGTTGGGTTTTTAATAATCTTTCTGGTAGATGTGTATTTAGGGTTTATTTGTGTCAAATAGCCCATAGGCACACCCAACTCCATGCACACCTGAGATAAGTACCAAAACACATCACCAATTTCACCAATAACACCATCAATATTTTCATCTTCTAAATGCAGTATAATCTTCTCCTGCATTTCACCTATCTCTCCGGAAAGGCCAAGAGAAACATAAAATAATCCAGTAAACGGGGTTCCGCACTCAAGAAATGATTTAATATCTTTTCCCTTTTCATCAACAAAGGAATCAAATGAAGACCAATTATGGGTCAAATACTCTAAAAGTTTTCCATTCAACCCATTACATTTCCCTAACCTACCGGGGTAGATGGCTGTGACGTTAGCTGAAGTCTGATAGCTGTTCAACTGGTCAGGGCTATAGTTTCCCATTTCATTTATCCTTCTTAATGTTGATTCTAGCCTCATTATATTTTCCACAAACCTCCTCCATTAAAGGAAACAATGTCTGTAAGCTTTTAACTCTTGTTTCCATGTTTAAATATTCACACATTGTTGACATTTTATCTGCCCAAAATAAAACTCTATCAACCACATCCAATTCACTAGCTGTCTGCTCCCAAACATCTATCTGTGTCATTTTCTAGTCCTTTGTTATTGGATAAGCTTTTTTCTGCTTCTGCCAGAATAGACCGCAAAGAGTTGCCCCTTTTATTAGCCAAATCTTGCCATTTCTTTTTTTCCTTCTTTAAAAAGTAAATGGTTTCTAGCAAATCGCTTATCAGCTTTACGGGACGCCCGAAAGTCTGTTTGGGTTTATCGTTTTCAAGTTTAATGTGCCTTAACGAATCATCGTTTAACACAGGCATATTATACCAGACCGTTATTATTTACAATGGTATATTTAGTATCGTTGATAGGGACCAGTGTATAGTTCGCAGCAAACCAAAGAAGATCATCATACAAACGCTTTTTATAAAATGTCAAAATTTTAAAAATCTCAGACTTTTCTCCAAGGGCCATAAAAAATCCACACATAAGAACTCTCATATCAGGGTGTGCCGGTGAATCGCACCTCAGATCAAAAATGTGCATCCACTCCCTAATATTTGTTTTAACATTTATTAATGTAGAAATATCGTTAATAAGACATCCTCTGGCTTTTTGTGCCGACCACCCAGTTTCTATCCTCCTTTTATATTGTTTACTTGATGTTATGCACGCCTCCATGAATAGTGCTTTTTCTTCGGTATCAATCTCTTCCATATCTTTTGTAGATAACCACCAAGGAATAATGAAATTCATTTTGTTATATGTAACATATCTGGTGCTTTCTTGGGCAAAAGAACATAATCTCATCCTGACAAGTTCATGAGATACGCCACGGTTCGTTTTAAATCTAACAACGAGATCATCTACGAATTCAATCATAGCTGTATGATTCTTTGATAAAATTCTATTGAAAAGTTTCTCATCACTGTCTTCATTTATTTTATCTTCTGACCTATAACAAGTTCTTGCTGCCAGCTCAAAGACCTTTAGATCTTCTGGCATTCTCAATATTTCAAATTCCGGATAACTAAACGACATGCCTTCATAATTGGGAAATTCAAAATCATTAGTAATCATGCTAATTTTCCTTCCTTAATTTTTACAATTTTATCAGCACCATTTATCAACTCAGGTAGGTGGGAGACAATAATAAACTGCATTTCAAGTTTATCAGAAAGCAGCTTCAACATCTCCGGAATCTTGTCTCTCAAGTCAGCAGATACAGCCTTGAAGGGTTCATCGGCTATCATAACCTTCCTAGCCCCAGACAGGAAAATAAAGGCCACTCTGGCAGCAAAAGAAGCTATATCAATAACCCCTCCACCAACAGCATTTATTGGATCTTCTATTTCTTCCCCATTTTTGGCTAAAATAATCTTCGCCTCAGTTTGATTCCTTTTGGTTCCGAATTCTATAATGCATTCATAGTCATCAGGAAAAACAGATTTCAGAGCAGATGTTATAATAACAGATAATGTTTCTGATATTTCCCTTTGTGTGTTTTCTGCGTGAACCTGAAAGAAAGCTCTGGCCTTTTCAACAACAATCTTTCTTTCAGAATTCACCTCTAACTTGTCTGTGTATTCTTCTATTGCCTCCTTTGCTTGTTTATATTTACTATATCCAGCAGTTATTTCTTTTTCTATTTCTAGAAAACTACTCATCATACCCATCTAAAATCTCCTTTATTTGATAGATTTCAGATTCTACTTCTGCTGTTAATTCTGTAATTTCTCCGTTAAGTTTCGTTATTAACTTTTTGGCTTCTTCCACGGATGTGATTCCGTGTTCCTTTTTCATCTTTTTCGTTACTGCGGATATCTCTCCATCTATCTTAGCATTTTCCTGAGAGATCTTATTAGCCTTATTTCTTATTTCCGTTATCATTGCCGCATAATCTTTTGCCATGATAAACTCCTATCTGTCTGTAACAGATGCTATTATGTTTGATATTTCTGCCCTAACTGCCTTGTCTTGTATTTTCTTTGACTCATCTAGGGTTGACTGAATAAAATCCTTATCAATCCCTCTTTTCTCTAAAAGTGTTACGAATTTCTCCAAATCCATTTTATCCTTTTTCTTCTTTTTATGTTCTTCATATTTTATTACTCCCTGTTCTATCCTTATTTTATGTTTTTTAAGCTTTCTATTTTCAGTGTCAAAAGTATAAACCATAGGTTCAAAATTAACCTGGTCAACCTTTAATCTGCAAACACTTCCGCACATAACAAGAGTTCTACTTCTGTATCTGGCTACAAACGGGCTGTGATTATCACCACAAATAACTAAATCAAACTTGTTTTCTTTGATAAACTTGTCAGCGTATTTTGGATCTTTCTGGCCTTCCCAAATCTTTTCAACCACCAGAGTATCGTGATTAACTAAAACATTAAAAGCTTTATCGTCTAAAATGGCAGGGACATCTTCTCCCCAAGATTTTCCATAAAAATGGATGTCTTGTTGTGTAACAGGATCAACAAAAACATAAGGTTCTTTTCCAAGGTGATGAAATACTCCACCACTTATCATTGTCTGATATGGTGAATTATCCAAATTCATCGTGTGGTTTATTTGTTCATGTTGTCCAGCAACACTATAAATAGTAAAGCCGCACCATTTCTTCACCAGTGTTCCCAGATACCAATTAACAGTTCTGTATGGTATTTTAGTTGAGTCCCAAAAATCTCCAGCAGACAGCACATGCTTACATCCGTTCATATCAAAAATGTCTAAAATCTGTAGAAACTTATTCTTCTGTACTTCAGGGAAATCATCTGTTCTACATCTTGGTGTTTCATGTGTCCCATGAAAATCAGCGAAGAATCCCAATATCATAATCCCTCCTTTATTTTATATTCATGATCAAAAATAAATTCCGGATCGTTATCGCTGGTTCTTTTGCTGTTTAGTTCTTTCAGAAAATTTAAAATAACAGGATGTGCCAAGGCAATTACACCACCATCTTCAACCATGCCTATTATTTTCATATTTTTTGATGGCCACCTTCTATAATTTTTATTATCCTTCGACCATTTTTTCCTTATTCTTTTTTTATTTGTTTTTGGAAATCTGTATTGAATGTTATCTTTGCAGTCAGTTGAGAAAATAACATTTATCTTTGTGAACATTATATTTCCTTCTGGATTGAGGTATGATTGTATCCCCATTTACCACCTCTTTTCGCATACTGGGCAGATATCACACTCTTCTTTTATTTCTTTTATTTTATCATTAAGATTTTTCAATTTAATCTTATTCTCCTTTCTAGTGGATATCAGATATTCCACCTGATCAATATCTTCTTCTATAACAGAAAGGGACTCCTCTTGTTTTTGTAACGACTTAACCAAAAATTCTGCTTTTTTAATGGATTCAGATATTTTAATAATGTCTTCTTCGTCAACCCTGTTTATTCCTTCCATGAAAGAAATAAAGCTTTCAAGATCATCTAAGGAGTCTTCTTTTTCTTCCAGAATCCTTCTTTTCTTTTCCAGCTTAGATATTGATTCCTCAATCCCACTAACATTAGGTAGCCTTTTCTTTTTTTGTTTTAGCCTTCTATAATTATCCAAGCACTCAGTAATATCATCAAGACTATCTTGCTTTGTATCAATATCCTCAACTTTTATTCTGAGGGCGTTTAGAGATTTCTTTAGCCCAACAAATGATTTATAAGATGCTTTTTGGGCTTTTTTATCTTTTATAAGATCTTTTAAAATCTTCTCTTCTGAGTTTAAATCTCTTAACCTCTTATTCGATTCCTTTAGGATATCATCAATAATGGATATACCAGACACATCATTAATAAGTTTGGCCACATTTGAATCAGAGTCTTGAAACAAAAAAACCTTCTCATTCTGCATTTGTATGTTGAATGAAAGGGTTTCCAAGTGTTCTTTTATTGGATCTGGGACATCAGATCTCAGGGCTTTGTAAACTGTGTCCTCAAATACGTATTCATTTTTTATATTTCCTCTTTTCCTTGAGATAGTTTCGTTATCTACAACAACATCGACTGCCGTTATAGCTTTTTCTGGCGTTCCCCATCTTCTGAATGAGTAGCCCTGCGGCCTGTTCTCCAGTACCCATCTAAAAGCCCTGATAACAGAAGATTTGCCGTTATCAGATGTTCCGGATATTATATTAATTCCTGGAACGAATTCTATTCTAGTCTTCTTGTGGATCTGGAAGTTTCTTATTTCTATTGACTCAATCATATTTCCACCAAAATATTTATACTCTGTACTTTCAATTTTGTATTATCCCAATCATAACCTATAATATCTGAGTTTATGGTGATGTTGCTAACATCTGTTCCTGTTCTTTTTTCAAATGATTCTATCAGGTTTAGTAAATCATTTTCCAACTTTTCTTTTTCTTCCCGTACTTCTTTTATATCCATTATTCGTGCTCCCATCTAGCCCTGACGAACGTGGGGTTAAATAAGCTGCCATCTTTGGTGATCTCTTTGTACTCAACCTCGATAACTTTGGGGGGATTTTTAAGGAATGCGTCCCTTTCTCCATTCTTTTCATCGTAACCAGACCCTACCTTAACCTCCACACCATTAAAATCAACAACAAGAGCACCGAGGGTATTGGCAAATTTTTTACCGGGTTTGCCTTTTTCTGCTCTGATAACGCGAAGGTCTTCTGAGTAAAAAGTCTTAACTTTGCACCAATTATTAGATCTTTTGTTCTCGTAAAACCCAGAAAGCTTTTTAAGAACTACTCCCTCTTTTTTTCTATCAACGGTAACATCTTTGTATATATTAAAAAACTCCTGAAGTTTATCTACAACAGAGCACAGGGTTATTTTAATTTTTCTTTGAAATTTTTTAGGAAGGTTGTTGTATGCAGTTTTTAATATCTTTTCCCTTTTCTTTTGGGAAAGACTTCCGAGGGATGGAATGTCAAAAAGCCGTAGTTCAAATATGGATGGGTCTACATTTTCCAAACGTCTTATCTGCGTCATTTGTTTTTGAAAGTCTTCATCAATAGCTACTACCTCCCCATCAAAGATAATGTTTTTTGTATCTACTATCTTTTTAACTTCTTCAGCCAGGTAGAATATGGGTTCATCGAATATGGTAAAATTAGGATAAGTTAATCCATTTCTGGATATGTGGGCAATGGAATTTCCTACAATAATTTTATCCCTGACCCCATTTTCTTTTTCTGATATTCCTATGTTCTCCCATCCACCACACTTCTCCACAAATTCATAAAGCTCTGAGGATATCTTTGGTTTTCCTTTTCCTTTTCTAATAATAACCCTAGCTGCTTTCCCGCAAAGCATGATGTCTTTCGATGGTAAAGACTTAAAAACCTTTGATGCGGTTTTCAGATTTATACCGCATCTAAGATCTTTATTTAGGATTCTTCTTACAACTTCAATATCATCACTATCATGGCACATTTCAACCAGTTTGGTGGATTCAGCAATACTTGCTCCCCTCTTGGAAGACAAATAATCTAGATATGTGAATATCTTTTCTCTAGTCCCTTTTTCTTTTGGTGCTGTCCCGTTTACTGGGAATTTTTTGATATTGTATTTTTTAGTAAAATCCAGTGCGTATAGGAAAACATCTTTAAGATCCTTTTTATGCTTTTTTAATAGATCAACTTTAGCGTTAGTTTTAGGCTCATCCGCTATCTGTTCTATTAATTTAAGTTCTTTAGAGAATATCATAAATTCTGCTCTCCCTTCTTTTTGCTATTTCAACGGCAGCGTTTCCGGTATCTTTCCACAGTTCAGGGAAGTCTTGTTCAACGTCCTTTCCAAGCTCAAATTCAATAACATCGTTATATTTTTTAAGAAGATCTATCAGGATCTTATTTTCAAAATTAAGATCTTCTGCCAAGTATTCCAATAAAACAGATCTTGAAAAATTCTTTTTCGGATTTCTATTCTGTATCTTCATAGTAGCTTTCCATAGATGTTTCAAATTCTTCAGGGTTTACTTTGTCCAAAAACAAATCAAAATTTATAGCCACATACTCATCCATTTTATCGTTTCCAGAAAAGTAAATGTAAGGATGATTAAGCAAAGCAGGGAATCTATCGAATAGAAGAACAGGCAACCAAAGAACTTCTTCATGCTTATCTTTCTTAGTAAGAATTATTGGGTACGGCACTTTAGCGTTTTTGGCATCCTGCCTTGATTGGATGGCAAATGATTCCAAAGTCTGTATTTTTTCATTTTTCTGATTGGACCTTATTTTTGTATTATCTATGAGATCAAGAACACACCAATTTTTATATCCGTTCTTTAGTTCCCAAATACACTTCTTAAAAAGGAAAAAAGCCCTCATGTCTTCAGGCTTTAAATCCCCATATGAATTGGCAGTAGATTTGCCTTGTTTTGATCTTGTTTTTGCTCTGGCACCGCTTGAGGATGTTCTCCACACCCAATCATCATGTTCCCCATGAGAAGCCCACAGAGACAGCTTTTTAGCCATTTCCCGTTCAAAATTTCCACCTTTTCCGGGATTACCTTTTCTTTTCTTTTTAGGCTGTTCAGCTTTCATAAACAACTGTCCTTCCTATTTTTACAGCATAAGCGTGTTCAGCTACTGCACCAAGACTATCTTTCCAGTTTTTAAGAAAAAGGACAACTTTGCAGTTTCTAACCAACGAAAAGCAAATATCCATATAAGCTTCTTGTGTCATTTTTGGTGGAAGTATTCTTGGTGACAACGGAATACCGTTGTATGATTTTACAAAATTCTCTGCTTTTAAAAAATGATCTTCCCAATTATTTAAACCAGAAATCTTCCCGGCTATATAAACATGATTTCCGTGAAATAAATGATCAAAGTGGTGATCATAAACTATTTCAACCGCAAGAGGCGTGTACACACTAAGATTCATTTATAATCCCCCTCAAAGAACCTTTTCCAGCAATTAAAATTTTCTTTATTAACAATAAAAGAGTTAAAACTGTAAAGTGAGCACATGTTAAGAAAGGCATCGAAATCTAAATCGTATCTGTCATCAGTATGAATTACTTTGGGGGTTTTATTTAGGGGAAGCGTGGTTAATTTTCTAGCCATATTCATAACATCTTTAAATTCTCCAGATGTTATTTTATCAAAAACCTTTCCTTTTGTGATCTCCCCACGGAGATATTTTGCTGCTGTAGGGTATCCAACTCCCGGCACTCCCGGCACACCATCACCCTTACATCCAGCTATCATTTTAACATCTTTCCACTGTTCTGGGACAATGCCAAATTCATCTTCAAAATCGTATTTATTATAGATATAATTCTTTTGGGCCAGAAACATGCCCTTACAAATATGGAGTAGTTGGTAGAAATCGTTGTCCGATGAGACAATAACAGATCCTTTTTGTAGGTCAACATTATTCAATAAAAAAGAAGCTATAATATCATCTGCCTCAAAACCAGGTGCAGCTATAATATTCTTGTGGCCAAAGCTTTTAAGAAGATTAACTATTTCATCAAACTTATTATAACAGATCTCATCAAACTTTTTATCATCATCTGATTTCTGTAATCTGGATTTTTTATAATCAGGGAATATCACTTTTCTTTTACTTCTATTACCCTTTCCAGAATCACCATCTAAACAGAAAATAAATCTATTGGTTTTAAATTTATTGGCAAGTTTAAATATCTGGATAAAAAATCCAAACATAATTCCTGTTTCAACATCTTTATGTGAAAGCTTATTACCTACAGCGTGTTTTGATCTGTAAAGTAAAGCTGAAGTATCAATCAGCATTGTGTGTTTCATAAAAACTCCAAAAAAAAGGAGGCGAGTTTCCCCGCCTCCTATTCATTTATTAGAATGGAAGATAATTACTTCTTGCCCTTCTTTCCAGCCTTCTTCTTTCCAGTGGAAGCGGAAGCCTTCTTGGACTTCTTGGGAGCTTCTTCTTCTTCATCGTCGTCGTCATCGTCTTCTTCAACCTTCTTGGACTTCTTAGCAGGAGCTTCAGCCTTCTTGGCGGGACGACCGGCCTTCTTCTTGGGGGCCTCTTCTTCTTCGTCGTCCTCGTCGTCATCTTCCTCTTCTACAACCTTCTTTCCCTTCTTCTTAGGCTTCTCGTCTTCATCATCATCATCGTCATCTTCAACCTTCTTCGACTTAGCGGGACGGCCCTTCTTCTTAGGCTTTTCCTCTTCTTCCTCGTCGTCCTCTTCTTCCTCTTCTACAACCTTCTTAGCTTTACCCTTTTTCTTGGGCTTCTCTTCTTCCTCGTCATCGTCATCGTCATCATCGTCTTCTTCAACCTTCTTGGACTTGGCCTTACCCTTCTTCTTGGGCTTTTCTTCCTCTTCCTCGTCGTCATCTTCTTCGACAACCTTTTTAGCCTTACCCTTCTTCTTGGGGGCCTCTTCTTCCTCGTCGTCTTCTTCCTCTTCGGTTTCTTCCTCACCTTCAGCGGCAGATCCGACAACCAGTTCAGCAGCAAGAATATCCTTCAGGGAAATACCACGGGCTTCCAGAAGAGCAACGGCACGCTTCAGAGCACGTTCCTTATTGGTTTCAAAATTCTCCATGATATTATCGAAACCGCCTGTACGCACATTAAACTGCGGCCAACCGGCAGAGTGCATGAAATCAATAAGACCTTCACGGGTAAGATTTTCAGAAACGTCATTCAGGGCCTTAACGATAATGCACAGAGAAACTTCCTTGGGGGTCAACTTGCTTGCAACAGTACCAGTACGCTTTGCCATGATTAAAACTCCTTGGGTTTTCGTTGGGTTGTAAACGATTCTTCAATTTCAAGCCAAAGTTTGCGAACTGCAATCCTCAACTTCTTTTCGAGATTGTTCTCTTCCACATATTCAATAGCTTTGTCAATGGAAGATTGTTCTGTTCCATCGGGCAAAAGGAACTTTTTAGAATTATTAGCTTCTTTGTACCATGTGAGATTGCCCCTCACATCGTCAATACCGTAACCAAAAACAAGGAAAATAGGTACTTCTCTAAAAGGATCGTCTAAAATGTTTTTCGTTATCTTCACCGTAGATTGGATTCCAATAACTTTCTTTTGTTTTGCCCCCCTAATCGTTTTTTCTTTTGTTATTTTACTTTTTGGATAACCTGGCGAAACTCTCATCCTTACCGTTGAATAAAAAGGAACTGCGTTTCCACCGGGAATTGTTTTTGATCCGTTCGGGCCACCATCACGTATCTGATTAGAGCATACCATTAAAACATTCTTTTTCGCAAAAGTTCTGCAAGTTTTTCTTAAACACTCAGAAAATTCTTTTGCTCTCCTCATTCCCATCTTATCGCCTTCTTCCATTTCCATCTTCGTGGACAAGGCCGCTAGGGAATCTCCTGCAAAGATGTTGGGAACTTCTGGATCTGTATCCCAATCTTTATAAAAATCAAATAATTCAGTTACAGTATCAGGTTGCTCGTAATGTCCCATATCCCTGATATTCAATCCTGTAATCTCTGCGTACTCTTTGTCAAGACGGGCTTCAGGATCACAGAAGAAAACATCTCCACCTTTTTTCTGTCCTCTGGCCGCTATCTCAGTAAGGATAGCTGTTTTGCCTGAAGAACTCTCTCCTGCGATCTCTACCAGAATTCCAGTAGGAAGACCGCCCCATTTCATTCTTTTGCCAGAAATAGCCAAATCCAGAAGTGTGCTGCCGGTGGAAACAACGTGCTCCCAATTAATTTTTGTTGGTTGAAATACTGTTCCCTTCTCGTCATCTGATTCCATTGTACCAGATTTTTTCTTTTTTTCTGACTTTAATTTTTTAGCCATTAAAACTCCTAAAGGGCGGCAGAATAACTACCGCCCTTTTATCAATTACTTCTTGCCTTTTTTAGCAGGACGGCCAGCCTTCTTTTTCTTGGGCTTTTCTTCCTCTTCTTCATCTTCTTCATCATCCTCAAAATCATCATCTTCTTCATCATCATCATCATCGTACTTGGAAGATTTCTTACCCTTTTTCTTGGGCTTTTCATCTTCCTCATCGTCGTCATCGTCTTCTACTTTTTTAGAAGCCTTTTTGCCCTTCTTCTTAGGCTTCTCGTCTTCTTCTTCTTCATCTTCCTCGTCGTCCTGAAAATCATCATCCTCGTCATCATCATCTTCTACATGCTTGGAAGCCTTTTTACCCTTACCCTTCTTCTTGGGCTTTTCATCTTCCTCATCATCGTCGTCATCATCAGTGCTGTAATCTTCATCATCCTCGTCCTCTTCCTCGTCCTTGGGACGCTTCTTTCCACGACGAGGCTTTTCATCTTCTTCATCCTCTCCAGCAAACCCTTCTTCAACGGCCTTCTGGAGTTCTTTAATAGTAGGAATATGAATCAGATCATCGAGAACAAGAGCAGATTCCAGCATCTCGTCAGTGATTTCTCCTTCCTCGTCACGATCCTCAAATCTGTGGCCAAGAAATTCCATATTTTGGCCCTTGGATTTTTTCTTAAAGGAAATGGATTTCCCATTATCAGGATCGGAGAAGATGATAAATCCGCCTCCCTTGGGACGCTTAGAAAGTTCTGCAAGGTGCTTCTCAAAGAAGAAATGAGAAACTTCCCAAACCTGAACGCCCTTACGAATTTCTTCCTTGGAATCCCAAACAAAGACATTATAAAGGGTTCTGCGCTTGGCGTTAAGTTCCTTAACCTCATCATCACTATATTCCCCAGATTTACGCATCTGAAGCTGTTTTTCACAAATAGGACAACGAGATTTGAAATTCTTTTGGGGACAGATAAAACTCTGCTGGAGTGCTCCTACGCCTTTATGGACCCAAACATCCAAAACGTACTGGGGTTCTCCCTCTTTGACATTAGGATCGTGGCTTCCTGCAACGTAAGGGATGACATCCAAAAGATGCTCACCATCATTACAATTCCACAACTTAACCTTGGCGTCTTTCTTGAGATAGTTAACCCCACCACCAAAGGAATCTTTGGTGTCATAGGAACGCTGTGTGGCCTTACTCAAACCATCAGAAAACACTCTACGCTTGGAACTTCCTTCAGACTTCTTAGACTTCTTTTTCATTCTTCTTCTCCTTGGATTGTTTGCATGCTTCGCATATTCCCTTAGTTCCACAATAAAAAATCCATTTAATTGTTATTCCTGCCAGGTACACACCTAAAAGGGAACAAATAATGTAAAATAAATATTTAAGAATTTCCATTTTTTGCTCTCTTTTTCCGCTTCTTTAGGGCTTTATCCAAATCCTGCTTTGCTTGTTTTCTTCTAGTTCGCTCATCGGCGTTATCTTGATAGCACTGCAATTCTGGATGATTCCCTTCTGCGTAATAGTTGTTCAAAAATAGTTTAATTAAATTATGAATGGCCTCCTTTCTTTCATTAAAAAGGTCACGATAATTATAGGCTTGGCCTAAATCAGAATTTATGGAAATAAGATCGGATTGGAGATTGGATAGCTGGCTATCCGTTTCGATAATGGAATCAACATTATCTTTATTTCTTTTTGCAAGCCGAAATTTTTCAGGGTTTTCGTCAATCTCCAATCTTATTTCCGCTTCCCGCGATTTGATTTCTTTTTTGACTTTATCCCTTTCGGCAGTAAGAGTAGTAATACGATTCAGCCAATAACGCAAGATGTAAATATTTTTTGATAACTCCATATCCAATTGTGTCTGATCTATGGAAATATCAAGATATTTTTCAGGAATCATTTTGTTCTGCCTCATACTTATCGATGAGTGCTTGGAATTTATCAACAACTTTTTTTGCTATAATAATGTGGTTATTAGGGATAGATTTGTAATACTGAAGAACCGCCTCTTTCCATTCTCTAAAAGGCTCTTCTGTTCCCGGAATATCCTTGAACCTGTTTTCCATCCTTTCTATTCTCTGTAGAACAACAGATTCATCCATGTGCATGGTCATATCAATTTCAAATCTCAAGAAAGAAACTATTTCTTCAAATTCTCTTTCAATTTCTTCTGATGTCATTTTTCCCCCAAACAGCAAACTTCGTAACACGCCTTTACCAAACCAGATCTACCACTATCATACCAGTTATTTTCAAAAATTTCTAAAATAGCTGCCAACCTATTTAAAAAGCCCTTCTTCCCGTTGATTTGATTCAACATTATAGCAGTCATGTAACCTAGAACCGCCCTTCTTATTGTTTCAGGCTCTTCCTTTAATGACTTGATCACCTTGCAGTAATCTCCCCAATATGATTTGCTAAGTAAACATTTGAACAGGGCTTTTAATTCCTCAGAATCTGCTCCCACAGAATAAAGAACCTTTATGGCCGCATCTGTTTCCAAATTCATAACAGATTCCAAATAAACCAAAGCTTGTCTTGGAATTCCATCAGAAAGATCAATTATTTTTTTAATAACATCAGCATCAATATCTGTTTTTTTGATCTTCTTGCACACTCTTCCTAAAAGGTTTGTCATCTCTTTTTCAGAAAGAGGTTCAAGTTTAAATGGAACACATCTGGATCTTATTGTTCCAGGCAATTTTGCGGATTCAGTTGTACAAATTATAATCTTTACATGTTCTGGGACATCCTCAAGCCATTTAAGTGCTGCTGTTTTGGCATCAGAGCTTGCGGCATGGAATTCATCAAGAATATAGAATTTATATTTAGATGAGGATAAGGGTTTTGATGTGCTCTGCTCCCTGAGTTCCCTTATGTTATCAATTCCCCTGATAGCACCAATATCCAGCTCCCTGACATCAAATTTAGGAACTTCCAAATATTTAGGTATCATCCTGGCCAAGGTTGTTTTTCCAGACCCATGACTGCCGTGAAACATAATAACATCAGGAATATTATTTTCTTCAATCATCTTATTTATGGCAGCTATCACACTTTTATTGCCAACGATATCTTCCAATTTTTTTGGGCGAACGTCATTGTAAAGGCTCATGTTATACCTTCCTTTTTGTTTTTTTAGTAAACGTGATATTCATCTTCTTCGTTATTTCAATATACTTACCTTCTAGGTGAAAGGTGTTTGATGTTCCTGAAAAGCTGGTACAAGTTATGCTGGCAGGAACAGAAAAATGATTCATTGTTTCCCTAATTTCTGGATGGCCATAAACTATATCGTGTTTTTGGCATAAATTGATTAGTTCTTTTAAAAAATCTTCCATCTAGTCCTCCAGTAACTTTTTCAGATCATAATCATCCATAGATGTAAGGAGTGTAGAACCATTTGCCATTCTTATCTCTGTTCCCTTTCTTCCATTATAATTTACATAATAAAAGGACATTATATTATCTGTGATAACGTGTATTTCAGAAAGTCCCGGACCATAAGGAGGTAGAGTTATTATTCTCATATCAATACCCTTTATATCTTTTAGGTAATTGTACATCTATTTTCTTCAGATCAAACCAAGAGCCGCCAGGATCGCTTGCTTCAAATTCCGCTATCATCGGAACAATAATCCAAGGAAACCTTTCTCTCAGTTTATCCTCCATCGTGTACTTAATGATATGTGTAACATCAGTAAACTCTTTCGGATGAATTGATGTGATCAAGGAGTCATGAATCTGGCCGATTACCCTGGATCTAAAAGCATACTCTTTTAAATGTTTGTTAACATTAATAGCTGACCATAACAGACACTGAAATGCTGAACCCTGAATATTTGTATTGATAATCTCATTTCTGCCAATAAAACCTCGACGCATAAAACCAAACTTGTTTTGAATAAAACCACGTTCATGGTATTCTTCAATGGTTTCATATTGCCATTTTCTAAACACCTTGAACTTTTTCCAGAACTTATCGGCAACATCAATTATGTGATTTTCAAAATCAGCATATTCATAAATTTCATTTTCTTCCAAATACTCTGATATTGGCTTCCCATTATTATCAAACAATTCAGGTATAATTTTCCAAAGATTCCTGGCGCATGATTTCGGGCTTGCACCATAGAAGTTAGCAAACACAAAACCATTCTTAGCGTAAAATCGGACAACATCAGAAACAAGATCAGAAGGAACAAAGAATAATTGCACAGCCGTATCTCTGTGCATATCAGTCGATGGATCAAGAATATAACCAATCAGTTTCGGATCTCTTGTATAACAAGCAGCAATTCTAACTTCCAAAGATCCATAGTCAGCTTCACAAAAACGATGGTTTTTGAAAGGTGCTGTAATGCCGCTACGGATCAGTTTTTTAATGAACTTATTTCTTTTAGGCTTGATGTTTCGGGTTATCCGGGTTTGATAACCCTCTGCATATTTCTATGCAGAGCAGACTATATCATCACCTTTCGGTGGAGTGCGCTTCGGAAATCTTAACCCTGATTTCCTACTCCCTTGCGGGATAGTCGTTGAACCTTATTCTTTAGGATATTTATAAAATTCAGGTAAAATATTCTTGGCTTTCCTTACCAATAGGTATCCTATTGAATGTGGCATATACCATATTTTATTCTTATTGCTGGCATCTGTTCCATTCAATTTGATTGTCCCATATTCCTCGCCAAAAATACTTTCTATGTGCTTCCTGAATTTCTTTTCTTTCTTTTCTGTTTCGCAAACATCACCTAAACACAAATAAAATCTAGGAGTATATTTTTTTGAATCATTCCTAACTATAAATCCACCGTCATCTAAATACCAATTAGCAAAATCTGTGACAGACAAAAACTTAACCAAATCAATTTTATCTATAAACTTTGCTTCTGTGATATCTTGGTGAACTAAAGATTGTAAATGATAAAGGGTCTTTGAATTTTTGAAGCAGTTTTTTGCTCCTGATTTTCTAACAACCCTAACTCCTGCCCTAAATAAATCCGGTGCCATTTTTATTTTAGATTCCAAAAGCTCTGGAGTTACAGATGTAAAAATAACCTTGTAATTCCTGCATTCTGGGTGTTTCCACAAATGACCATCACCGAATTTAGCGTTTAGTATGATGTCCCTATAAATACCCTTTAAGAATCTTGGCTGCTGATTGTCCATTTTTCCTCCCGATTTAATTCCTAATACTCACTATCTGCCGGGAAGTCAATCCGAATAATTTTCTGACCTTCACGCTTACTGTTTCCAGTTTCGTTGTAGTTTATTCGGCTTTAGGATGTTCCAGCAATTCACACTCTTTTAGAACCTCCCAAATCAAAGGTTCTGCCAGTTCGGATTGGCTGAAGAGGATCTTCCTGTTCTTGTCGTAAACAGATGATAAAAAGGATGCATACGATTATAATCGTCTGTTTCCCTCAACATCTGAGAAACGAAAGTATCTTGAGCCGTACAGAGTCTGGTGTACTCCAGATACTCTTTAGCCCATTCATTCCCCTGCTTTTCAAGGCCCATCAGGACTTCAGCGTCTGTTGACCCTTTACCTTTCTTAGTCCTTTTATTTATTTCAACATCGAGAACATGATAAATCATCTTGTACAGGTCATCATCTGAATTCAACCTGAATGGTCTTTTAAACTTCTTCCTATACTTAACAACCTCCTCAGTCCCCATAATGATCTTTTTCTTTTGCTTTATTAGGGAGGTGAGTTCTTCATTTTTCTCTTCAAAGTATCCATCAATAATACCAAAACCAGCCTTTTCCATATCAGCAAAAAGCTTGGCACCATCCAAGAATAAATCGTTAATAAAAAACAACGAAGGGTCTTTTTCTACCTTTTGTTTTTGTTTAAGATAAAGCCTATAAGTATAATAAGTATCAAGCCCGTTATAATGTAGAAGTTTCAAAAGCGGAGCTTTATCCACCTTATTAAAAGCATTTCCACCACCATCTGCTTGAAGATATTTTTTCATTTCCTCTTCATACGGTGGTGCCTGAAAATAAATAAAAGCTTGTGTCTTCAAAGAACAGTGTTTTGGCCTTTCATCTAAAATGTGGGCACAATACATGGTACACCAAATCCAATTTTTAGTTGGAGTCCCAAGTATTTTATCTCCCCAAATTTCTTCAAACTTAATATGGTGCCCAACTTTTGGGATGTCACTTTTCAAAATTTCAGCAGTCAGTTCTTTTATTCTATCCTGTTGTTTTTCGCTAAACCATCCTTTATATGATATGGGATAGGATATGTTAAATACATCTCCACCAGATTCATATGTGATCGCGTTAGCTGCTATCCGGTGTCCAGGATTTGTGGGCTTCAGTCCTGTAGTTTCATAGTCCAGAACGACCAACTCAGCATTGTCTCTTATGAATTTCAGCCTTTTCACCAGTTCTTTAAAATCTGTAATTTTTTCAATAACAGGTTCTTCTATAACTGGAGGCTTTTTCTTTAAAAGCTTTATGGCCTGTTTTATATCCCTTTCAACCACTTCATAATAAGTGTCACCGTCCATTCCGTTATCAAATCTATCAGGATCGTAAGTCACCATGAGGTGTGAATTATATTCAGGAATAAATAAAGGAATCCCTCTCCACCTTCCGGCAGAACAATCTGAAAATCTGTTTTTAAGGACAGCCTTGGAAGCCTCACCACCAAAAGCAATGATAAGTTTGGGCTTCAGATTTTTTATTGTTGATTCCACATACGGAGAACAACACTCAATCATCTTGTCTGGATTCTTCGCATTTTTATAATGGCAATTTACGGCATGGATCTTCCAACAATCTTGATTGAAGGAAAGGCCCATATCCTCAAAGATCTCTTTTACTGGACGGTATTGAGTACCCACGCCAGTTCTTCCGGCAGAACTCTCAACAGCAGACGGACAATTAAATATCAAAAGTATTTTATGTTCACCGTTTCCGTGAACTTTCAGTTTCTGGTACTTTCTTCTATTATTGAGAGGACAGGCTAAACATTTAGGAGCAGAGTGAGAAATAAACCCAAGAGATGGGCCTGTTTTTTTGAATAGCATATCACATACCTATTACATGTATGAAGTTTTTCCTCATAAAAAATATTTTATCGCCATGAATAAACACTTCATCATTGTTAGAAACCATAGAAGACAGGAGGGTAGGGTTTATCTTAAAGGAACCTTTTTTAGTTCCAGTATTATTTTCAATTCTTTTGGTGATGGAGGCTGTTTCTTTCTTTGCTACGCATTTGATTTCCTTTGGGGTAAATGTGACTTTTACTGACTTTTCCCTATCGGAATCTCCTCCGCAAAAATGCTCAATATCCTTGGCCAAGGATATTAATTCTTTCGGAAATGAAATTGGATTTCTTTCTTCTGGGATACAAGCTTTTATTGTTTCATAGATTTCAGGAAAATCCGCACTTATTTTAGGAAGAGAGTAGGTGAAATTACCCCAACCAAAATGAACCATATTTTCTGATATGAATATCTTATCGCAATGCTCTGGGATCTTTTTTACATTAGATGCCAGCAAATAAACGTCTTCATCGACATGAAATTTGCACTTAAAGATTGAAGCTCTTACATCATCTGTGGCCTCAACAATGTTGTTTTTAATGGCCACACAGGACACATCCCCGTCCTTGATGTCTCTGGAGGATGTCTCAGCACAAAGCATAAGACCCTCCATAAATCCATCAGGAACAGCAACCCAATCAGAATTCTTTACTTTAACAATATCCTCATGTTCAGAATATTTTTCATATTCATCATCATTGCCACAAATTTTTATTTTTGAGGAATCGTTAAACATAATGAGGTTATCGTCTTCTGTTGAGAATTCTACTTCCTCAGATTTGATCGTTTCCAGCCCCTTTATTATATCTTTAGCTGAGAAGGCCCCAACAATTTCTGTTACGTTTTTTGTGGAGATTATAATGTCTTCTCTTACGGCCAGAATTCTTTTATTGAATATGAAACAATCCGTATTTCCATCAGAAACTTTATTAGCTATTGCGTTCTTCAGGTTTTTTAACCTTTCTAGTATCTTTCTTGTTTCCATTTTCTTCCCCAATGACTAGCCTTTTATAAACGACATCATTTAGTAATATTGTGTTTTTCATCCACAACATCATTTTTCCACTCTCAGAAGATGATTTATCTATCCTTTGCTTAACAATATCTCTTTTAGGGAAATCTTCTAATCTGAATTTGGTGGGGGTTGTTATAGCCCCCACCAGGTTATAGAAATTTTTGACTATTTGAGATCCGTACAGTTTATAAAACCTATACAGTTCCTTTTTAGTCATTTTTTCCAGATCTTCCCTTTTAAACTCCACATCAATAAATCCAGGAAAATTTGAAGTTTTACTCTCTTTCTTTCCAGAAACTCTTTTCTCCAAAGAATTTGTAGTAGAACTTTCCATCAATATGCTCCTTAGTTACAACAAGATCTGGGTTCTTTTCTTTTGCCTTATTGATTGCTTCCTTAATTCCAGTTTTATCAGCTATATCCTTTTTAATAAGGAACCCTTCGCTTTTACCATTAACAAGGCGTTTAAGGATATTGTGATATTTTCCACCAACTTTAAGCTTAAAGATATCTTTCGTAGAAGCCTCTGAGATGCCTTCCATAATATCTGTTATCTGTCTGAGCTTAGACTTTGTTTCTACCTTTTCCTTCTTCTCAATGAAATCTACAACATCTTCAACTTCCTTGGATGCTTTCTTTTTGGCGGTTGGTTCTTTTTCAATATAATCCATGATGGATTGACTGTTCATCTTTTCTACTTTTCTGGCCATCTTATTATAATATTTGATAACGCCCTGCGGGATATTATCTTCTTCTGGACTATCTTCTGGGATGTTCTCTACTGATTCCAGAAATGCAATTAAAAGTGGAAATTCTTCTACATCTTTAGTTCTTATTTTTTCAGACATTCCAGTGGCATTGAATTCCTTGATTGCAGAAACAAGCTCAGAACGATCAATCGAAATACTCATAATAAAACCTCCTATGGGTGTGATAGATAACACATCATGTTATCATATTTTAGGTTTTTATCGAAAAATTTCTCTGCCTGACAAACTCTAAACCTTTCTGATGATATTCTATTTGGTATAAATAAAATTACATGATCCCTTTTGGTCATTTTAACTTTATTCTTTGCCTCCAAAAATGCCCTTCTGAACGCCCTCTGTTCGTAAAGGTTCACTTCCTTTTCTCCTCATCAAAATCAGATTCATAAACCATAACATCCTCAGAATCCAATATGACTTGACCTAAAGCAATCTGCTGAAGAATAATGGCGTTCCTGTTTATATCAAAATCTCTATGCCTGTGAACTAGGCAACCGAGCCGCATCATTTGTTTTCTCTTCTCCATCCTAGTCTGGTTCAAAGAGAACAAAGCATCAACGTGGGCTAACTTTCTAATATCTTCTGTGGTGTCATCTTCTTCCATGAGAGCCTTCTTTATGGAGGCTCTGCTTCCCTGTGCCCCAGAAGCGAAGAGAACATTAAATTCATCAGCTTTTCCGGCAGCAACCTTCCACACCTCATCGTAATTATCTCTGGAATTACTATGAAAGCGTAAAGGCTTTGTAATGTCCAAGTAGTCGCAAATAAATATATCTGCTACAAATCCTGTCCTCATGGAAAACAATTTATAATCTTGGAATATTTCAGTAATGGATCTTGAGAATTTCGGATACTTAACAAACTTAATATTTTTTCCGTACATCTTTTCATAGTAACGGATCTTATCCATATTAACTTTGTCAGTGATTGCGCCTTTTTCGTAAACTTCAAACCAAGTGGACGGCTCATAAATGTCGTAATATTTCTTATGGAATCTACAGAAATTGCACACTTTATAATCCAAGGATTCAATAGATTCTGGGCTGGAAAAATCTGGATATCTTCCATCTTCATCAAGAAGACTTATATCTCCAGTTCTATTTTGATTTTCACATGTTCCGACCTGATTAAGCCTACAATCAAAAGTAGGGAAAATGTACTTTCCTCTTTTCTGATTGCACCCTGTTATTCTCCTCATCGTTCTAAGTGATGAAGAAATCTCATTCATTTCCAAGGAAACGTGATAAACTTTCTTTCCATCAATGGCCCCAAGGGTTCCCAATTCATAAAGCATTTGTGTTTTACCGCGCTTCATTGGGGCCTGTACGACTATAAACCAAGGCTTGAGCAGTGGACCAACTATCTCCCCTAAAGCCCCGCCAAAATCAAAAACAGGATCTTCTTCTGCGAACAAAGCCTTATCCACCAGATCAGGATCTGTTAAGGATATGGGAACAGTATCAAACCTGGCAGACTTTGGTGGAGATTCCAATAATTCTTTGGCTTCTTTTAGTTCATTCTGAGCTATAAGACCTTCAGCCTTTTTGATCTTTATTTCCAGTTCCCTTTTCTCAATGAAAGGTTGGGATACCTGAAAAAAGAATTCTTCATCAATATCCTCTAGGGAGGAATAAATGTCATTCATTCTCTCCAGAAGCTTATTTATGACTAATATATCTTCCCGGCCCATATCATCTTTCTTGGATTCAAATATCTTCTCCAAGGTGGACGCAGGGGCACGGGAATTCTTATCAAAAAAATTGATAATCCATTCACAAACTGTTTGTGTATATGATGAGGTAAAAAACTCTTCAGAAATAACTGGACGTACTTTAGACAAGAAAGCGGTAGATACCGTCATACCCATTAGAATTGTTTCTTCTAATTTCGATTCGTTACTTACTTTCTTTATTTTCACAAATCACCTTCGTACCTTTCTATAAACCAAAGATTCTTCTTGCTTTTTGACGCCAATAATAAAACCTTCCTCTAGGCATATTTTCAAAATATAATTGGATCTCATTTCCTCCGAAATAAGAAAATTATAATTCAACCATTTTCCGTTTTTTGTCAGGGAACGTATAATAGATCCACAAATCTTTATGACTGTGGATTCATATTCAAGGCGTTTCCTGTTATTATCAAAGAAAAGTTTAACGCTATTAAGAAAAACAGCCAAGTTGTTCTTATTCTTGGATGTTATCTTTGTGTTGGTAATTTTTTGTGTGATCTTGCAGAGACTATCAAAGGCTTCCTCTGAGTATGGCTTCGTCAGAGTGATGCTGCCCAATTCCATTATATCAATAAACTTTGATTTTCCAGTATAAGTTGAGTAGAAAAAGTTTTCTATGGACAACTTTTTCAAAAATGTCTTTTGTTTTAAGCCGGTTGGCTTAACATTTGGATCATTGGCCATAGCATCCATAGTCTCAATGGCCGAATAAAAGTCATCAATGTTATACCTAATCCCACTGTCGTTAAATGTTCCTTTTATAAGTTTATCCATCACCTTACAGGCATTAACAACTGTCTTGGAATTATAATTCTTATGTTTAACAAGGTTTTTAGAATTCCAAAAATCAACAACAGCGGAATATTTTGCCGGAAGTTTTGGGTTTGTTTTTATGTTTAATTCTTTCTTGGCTTCTTTCTTTGGGATAACTCTCTTCTTTGACTTCTCCAGGTTGAATATTACTTTCCTGAATTCTTCTGGGGAATCTGTATCTTTTGCTAAAAATACACACCCCTCCAAAAAGATGGACATGGCAAGCTTTATCGGGGGCGGACATGTCTTTAAAAAAGAGTAAAAGGATGTAAGTGGGGCATCCTCAGACAATTGAATAGAAATCTTACCTAAACGGTTTATGAGATATTTTGAGAATTTTTTAGTGCTTATTCCGCAGTATTTCAGTTCATCCAAAGACTCTCTTGGTTCTTCAAACTTGGAAATATTCTTTCTGGCAAAATAGTATAAAATGGCATTTTCTTCTGTTCTATATGCGCTAAATCCAGCAGTTAATGATATAGGGTAGTGGTTGTTACTAAACTCCCCCTGCCTTCTGATCATGTGCCTTTTTAGAAGCGCATAGAACGCCACATTTCTAAATAAGGGCTTAGAATCCAGGAATTTAAAAGCTTTCAGTTTATTAACACTAAATTCTGGGAAAATATCACTGTCACCTATACAACAGTAAACATCATTTCTATCATCATCTTGAACTGTTTTAGTTTTAACGTACCCTAACTCTTCCAGTTTACCTAATGACAAATAAAAACCTTTCTCATCAAAACCGCCTCCCATGATCTTTAATAGATCTTTCATTTGATAGGCGGAAGTTATGGAAAGTTCTAGAAGAAAAAAATACAGATATTTATCAAAAACAGTTAATCTTTTATCAAATAATATTGTTTTGGATCTCTTTATCATCATTGGGAATATCATTATCTTCTCCCATATCCCAACTAAAAGTAGTTTTAGATAAGTAAATGAACTTGCAGTCGCATTTTATGGTGCCCTTGTCCCCACCAACGATTCTCAGATAGGAAAATTTGTAAAAATCAGGTGTTTCCCCCATCAGGCATAAAACTTCTCTCCTGTCTTCACTTTCCCATATATCAATATCTGGCCTCTTATCCCACATTCCATCAAATCTTAGTATTATGCCCCTGTAAATGTATTCATCCTTGGTATACATATTCACCCCTTTAAATCGTCATAATTTACAACAACAGGTTTAACCTTTTTCCATTCTCTCCATTTATACTTTGGTTCATCCAAAAATTCCTTATTGTTTGCCATGTGTGTTTTGGCAACAACAGACATGGCTGACACAGTAAGTCCACAATAATAGTGTCTGTACGGATCAGCTATTGTAAGAATGAGTTCCTTTCTATCTGGAAGATCGTGAACCACCGGATACAGGAATTTATATTTAATGAAAAATCGTATTACTTCAGAAAATCTAGGCTTATCTAAAACAGACAATGAATCCAAAAGATCTTCGGCATCAATCCTTATGTTCCCATCAGACTGCATTGTCTCTGGGTTTAAAGTACCAATAATAATCCTGGAGAATACCCTAAAATACACAGAAGGTAAATATGCCAAAATAATTGGCATAGGTATAATTGTAGCGTTTTTAGATACTATTTCCTCAAACTTTGGAGGAGTGTAAACGACAAACTGCCCTTTGCCCTCCTTCTGGTTTTTATCAATCAGATCATTTCCGGCATCATGAACTATCTCTATGAGTTCCCGGATAACCTGTTTGGAATTACTAAGCCTCTTCCTTATCCCTGTTAATTTTTTCATTGCTTTTCGTGTCCGGTTGGTATTTTTTGATCATATCAGATAAAAACTTAGCATCCTTAAATTCCAAGGCTATCATCATATACGGATGAACTCCCCAATCAAATTTATCCCAACTATCGGCAGCGTATTTGAATTTACTTAAAAGGATTTCAAGATCTTTTTCTTTTTCTTTCAGTTTATAGTATTCACTTCTTCCCAAATTCATGATTACTCCTAATCAACTAATAGAAAAAAGAAAAACAACAACAGCAATTGCGCCTACTGATACAGATATAAATAAAAGCTCATTCATTTTATCTCCTAAAGGGCGGTTTCCCGCCCTGTTTTTATGGGAAAATTTTGTAGGTGACTTCGATATAACTTCCTTCCGGCCTCTCTTCTTTTCTGTTGTAGAACGTCAGTTCGGCATTCTGATAGCTTGTGCTGATTCCAGTAAAGAACATTGTTTTTCCTATACATGAATGATCCGGTATTCTTGTCCTGTTCTTTCTAGCTTCTGCCGCCTTTCTCAACTGATCAATCTTCCTATTCCTTTCTGCAAGCCTTCTTTCTTTTTCCTTTTCATTGTTCCATTTAACTTTAAGATCTTCTGGGAGATTTTCCAAATAATTTGCGTATGAGCAATTTTTATTGTTTTTATGGAATACATGAACACCGGCCTTAAAGTATTTTTCACATCTTTTGACGAAATGCTCTTCTTGTTTCATAATAGATTGTGGCATTTTTTCATAATAATCGGACAAATCAAAAATCCTATGGTAAGCTAATTCTATTGCCGAATCCCATCTAAATTTATCTTTATTATTGCACAAGGAATACCCAACTCCAACCTTCGTACCAACTTTCCATCCGATAAAAAGACCGACAATTTTCTTTCCGCGTTTAATATACTCAAAAATAGTAGTTGGGGTGGTATTGCCCCTTTCTTTTACTACCTGTGCCATAGCAGATCTGTTTGTCCTAACATCAAAAATTCTATCCATTCTGTTCTCCTTCATAATTCTTTTAATTGCTTTTATGGCCCTTTCTTTGTCTTTTTCAGTTAATTTAAGGACGCCCATTTTAATCGTGCTCATTTTTTATCCCCCTTATTTTTCTATACACAAAGCGGCCAAACAACATTGGCCATGACAATACCGCTACAACAAGAGCCAATGGAGCAGCAATATCAACAATAACCGGAGATGGGTGGGTTTTGTATGCTTCCTGCATCATTTTCTCAAACTTTCCTTTTCTCCATAACCTAACAACCACATAAATAAAACCGGACAGAACATAGAGAGATGCCCACAAATAAAGTTTTTTGTTATTCACAACTATACTCCGCTTTTACTAGAACATCTAAATATTCCTGCTCCTCCATATGCACAGTTCTTGGTTTAAAAATAACTTCCTTTACTAAATATATATACCCATCAAAATAAATCTTTGATCCAATAAAAGGCAGAAATTGTGAATTAAAAATTTGCATTTTTTGGCCAGAAAACGGAACATCAAATTCAACAATTATTTTATAAACCATGAACCATCCTCCATAACTCTCTGACCTGTTTTTTAGTCATTTCTCCGGGATCTGTTATGTCATCATCGGGAACCAGAATTGAAACATCAGGAACAAATGACCCTATTTCTTTAGCTAATTTTTCAGCAATTTTTTGGGCAGTAGGTTCGTTATCAAAAAATACGACAGCCTTTTTTAATTGTTTTTGATACAATAAATTCAGTTGGTGTTTCGTATATTTGATTCCGAACAGTCCAATCGCGCCAGGACCCAAACGCCAAACATCTGTTGGACCCTCAACGATAACAGCAATCCCATCAATAACATTATCGTACCCATAAATGCAGTCCTTTGTGGTTATTAGGGTGTCATCTGTGGGGCAGTTTTTATATTTTTCTTCTGCTTTTTCTGTCACATCCCTTGCTGTAAAATTTACAAGCTTGTTGTTGATGAAGATCGGAATGATAATGCGGTATTTGAAGTCCACAACTCGCTCTGATGATCTGTATTTAGAAATTTGACCAGTGTAACTAATGCCAAAAAAAGACTCAAGTTCTTTAGGTTTGAAGCCTCTTTCCCGTAAGTAATTGGTGTGAATAGGAAGTGGTGATTTGAGAATATGGGAAGGAAGCGTAACGTCATCACGTTTATTTGATGAAGATTGATATTCATACTCAACCACCTTTCCTGTTAAAAATTTCTTAATTAAACGGATTGCGTCCTTTTTGTTTAATCCTGCTGCCCTCTGAACAAACTTCAGTATGCTTCCAGATTCCCGACAAATCCAACAAGAAAACATTTTAGATGTCAGGTTAATTCCCAAGTGGTGTCCGGCATCATAGCAGTATGGGCAATTCATATTAACCCACCCTGCGGATACGTTTTTTCCGCTTAATCTGTAATCAACCCCCATGTTCCCTAATAGTGAAACAACATCTAAACTTCTAAAATCTAATTTTTTACTCACTTAACCTTTCCCTTCTTTATTTCTTCGTGCATATCATTAAGATCCCCTTCCTTAACAACTTTCACGTTTTTTGGGTAATAAGTGCGTGTCTTGGATTTCTTGTTTTTAGCCTTACAGAACTTAACCAAGGATTTTTGTGTCCCCTTAAACACACAATAAACTCCTGTTTGTATAGATGTTCCGTACAGTGTATGATAGTGAGAATCTTTCATAACAACAAATTCTTTTTCGCCTTCCACTACTTTTCACCCTCCGGAATGTATTCTAATATGAAATGTAAATGGGGCTGCTCTTTTGTCATCTGTTGGAAAAACATTACCGCTTGTTCCTCATCTGGTGTAGAAATTCTGGGCAACATCCTAGGTAATTTTAATTTTCTAAGTTTCTCATCAAACTCTTCTTTGTGAATTATGTATTTCCCTTTCATGGCCACTCCAATTTTTGCTGCCTTTTCTACAGAAACATCCATTTCTTTAGCTACCCTAGCCAATTACATTTTCCCAAATTCAAATTGTTTGGTATCCATTAATTTTTAAGTTCATTGTTTATGTCCTTACAGAAACGAATTCTACTTCATCTGAATCACTCCCATTTATAATTTCCCAAACAACTTTTATGTAAACTTTTTCATTAGGTTTTTGTTTGGTGCAGGAATTAAAAGTTATGGTTTTCGCTTCCATAGCATCCTTAATACGAAAAGGGCTTCCAAAAAATATACCGTTTTCAATGTTTAAAAATGCAGGTACAGCATCTAACCCAATACTGTAAAATACATATTGTTTGTTATTCATTATTTTTTCCAGAAAAGTAAGAGGTGTCCATAAAAATTTTAACATCAACTTCTCTGTCTCTGCCCATAATGGTACTTTCTAGATCATCAGAAATATTTACCCTGATACAAGAAACTTCAAACCCTGTGACATTTTCCAGAATATTCAACGCAGAACATATTTCTCTAGTTATTTTATTTTCTGCGTTTTTTATGGCGTAATCTAGCACCTCAAAACTGTTAGATTTTTCAGTGATTTTCTTTACTGGAGTTTCTTCGTGGTTTAACATTTTATTGCTCCTTCATCGCCAATCAAGGCTCCGGGATTGAATTTCCTAAGATGCACTTCCATTTTCTTAGTAATGGTCAAAATCTTATCGGCCTGATCTAGAAATTCTTTTGTGTACCAACCAACAAGTTTCCCATCTCTCCAATACTCTCTACGAAAAGCTGTAGGGTTATCATAAATGCAGATTTTATTTTCTGTCATTTAGGCCACCTGCCTATAAAATATCCCATCCCGAACTCTACGTAAAGAATCTATGTTTCTTTGTATATCAGATTTCGTTACAAACTCGCTACCACGTGGGCCTGTTCGTAACTCAATTGTTACCATCATAACTTACACCAGTTTGTATTGAGTAAAATCCCATTTTCCATTATTATTCCTTCCTCTGAAAATTGGATGTAGTTTTAGCTTTGTGATATACCTAATAATCGGAAACATCATATTCCATTCCCTGACCTCAAAACAATCCTCAAGAAGAATAATTAATGTCTGATCCTTTTTTAAATTTCTAAGCTTTATTGGGGAATTTACATATACGAAATCTTCCGGAGTATCAGCTTGCTCCATATTTTCTTTAAGGAACTTCTGATAAGTGGAATGTTTGCTGATAACATAAACTTTCATATATTCCGGAGAATCAAACATACTATCCCCTATTCTTTAAAGTTAAGAAAATGACGAATCTGTTCATAATAAATGTCATCACTGTCTTTGATAAACTTTTCGTACTCTTTGGCTTGTTTTGCTGCCCTTTGTAGGCACTTGGCTAGCCCATCCTTTCTGAGATGTTTAAATGTGAATAAGGGTGTGCGATTTATTCTAACTTCGTACACATCCTCCTCATTGTGATTTTTGCTGTTGGTTAGGTTTACTATTGCTATCATCAGGTTCCTCCCATATTTTTTCCTCTAAATACTCACAGGCATTTACCCAATCAAAGAAAGAATTTATTTCCCTTCTGTTTATCAGAACTTCTATAGTTTGATCAAAAGTTAAGCCTAATTTTTCTGAAAGTTCTTTTACTAGGGAATTTCCAAATTTAACTTGTTTTTCTTTCATAGATTTTTAATTTCTTCCAAGTATTTTTTGTAAAAATCTTCACAGTCAATTAATTCCCCGGTTTTAACATTTAAAAATTTTGCAAATTCTTCTCCCCAAGCTGAGATCTCTTGAAGATCTGATTTATCATATCCGCAGGGTAAGAAGATTTTAGGTTCCATCGTTCCACGAACTTCAGTTTCCCATTTAGGATTACTCATTTTCTCCCCCATCCTGCTTTTTTCTTAAATTTTCCATTAACAAACGCATCATAATCATCTGTTTCTGGAATACTTTTCTTCTTTTTAAAGTGGCTGGCTATTTCTTTAAATTTCTTTTCAACCTCTTTAAGCTCACCAATAGATTTTTCTACACTTATACTGTACATTCTACTAAAAGCATCAATAACAAATTCCATGTCCGAATTTACTGGCTTTTTTATTAAAATTCTGCATGAGTCCTTTTTTATATTTCCTAAATATCCACCCTCTATAATTAAAATATAGTGTTTTTCATCTTCTTCCAATTTTATATTGTTCATAATTAAGTCCACGCATGTTTAAGCAATGAATGAAAAATTTGAAGAAAAGAAGCATCATTTTCCACTTCAAAAAGACCTTTCCACACGGGGGAATAATACCCAGAACCAGGAATGAGGGATTCCACAAATTTTCTCATATCCCTCATGGCTTTTTTGGGGAAGAACTTATTCCCTATAAGAAATTTAGAATTATAGCACTTTTCAATTACCAATTCAATCTGTTCTATAGCCTGTTCGTCATTGAAAACAGGCATATTCCAGCACCAACAAAGCTCACAAAAATCCCAACCATAAAATTGATAAAAATGCAGTTCACAATATTTATCATTCAGTGGGCAATCTTCCACAGGATCATAATTTTCGTGAAAGTTATTCATTTGGATTTCTCCAATCCAAAAATTTTTCTCCATTCTTTTCCTTTTTCATAATAAGCTCTATCCATAAGAGAATAGAATCTATCCTTCTCCCCATTAAAACCAGCCCTAAAAGGAATATTTTCACCATTAAACATTCCAGATTCTTCATCACAAACCGGACAAGTATAACTGTAGTCAATTTTGTGTATTTGACACTTCATTACACCCACCTCCCATATGAAATTTGGAACCAAAACCAACGAAAATACCAAATTGTTTCACCGTTTTGTTTAGCTTTTTCAGTAAGGTTCTTATAATGGGTGAATTGTGGCTTAACCCAAAATCCAAAAGGATTGAGGTGTAAAGAAATCTTAGTTGCTCTTAGTGGGTACGGAATTAGTTTCTTCATCTTTTTTCTCCCATTTTCTGCAATGTGGCCTATCTCCCCTAACTCTATCTGCCATAGGAGAGTAGGAACTACCAGAAACATATTTATATTCTTTATAAAAAGGATGTGTGCAATAAGTTAGGGCTTTGAAATATTTGCAAGTGCTACAAAAATTAATTTGGCATGAAAGGTAAACTTCCCTGATAAGAACTACCACAATAAGAGATATAAAAATTACCATAATAACTTCTATCATGTTTACTCCGATTTTCCCTCAAAACCAAAAATAACATCATCATCTTTGAAACTTTTCATAAACTCTTCTTCATCAATCTCTTCATCCCCAGACATCATTTCTATGATCTCATCAAGTTCTTCTACTCAATATGTTTTTGTTCAAGAACCGACATATTTACCATCTATGGCCTCCGGATTTCCAATCAACCTACCTGGCTGAAAAGAACAAAGATGTTTTTCTGATTTCTTGTTGATTTGAATAATTTTTGGGGCCTGATCTAAAAATTCTTTGGTGTACCACCCTATCCTTTTCCCGTTCCTCCAGTATTCTCTGGAAAAGGACACGGGGTTATCATAAATGCAAATCTTTTCTTCCATTAACCTGCTCCTGTAGGATCTATTTCTCCACAATATGTGCAACAATATCCTTTTAAAGTTGGCGATCCGCATGTTTTACATGTAAGTATTTGTGGACAAAATCCAATAGCCACTTCTACCACTCTCCTATTATATTCTCTACCGTCCTTTTTTATTTTTCTAATTTTCTTCTTTTTCATCTAATCATACTCCGTTGACAACTGATAGCGACCAAAAGCCACGTAAACTTTCTCAAAATACCCTGTACCGCCATAATAAGCGTTAAGATAATCTCTGATATTATTTTTGTGCTTTTTCTTCAATTTTTTAACTATTAAACATCCGGCTTCAATATTAAGTTTAGGATCAAAAAGATCTCTTTCTTCGGAAATAATTTTTCGGAAATCCTGATCATCCTTCCAGGAATCAAAAACAATCTGCATCAGCCCAACAGCATTTTTCTTTGAAACATCAGCGTAATTGTAATTGGATTCTACATCCATCATGGATATAATCAGGTGCTCATTGACATTATATTTTTCTGAATATTCTATGACATAATCTGATATTTCTTGGGCAAGTTTTGGATAAACTTTTTTATTTCGCATCATCACATAAGAAACCATATTCTCCCAAGATTTACTTTTGGGTGATTCTATAGCCGCCGGAGGAGCATGAACTACGGGAGCTTTGATGCCAGCAATAGCCTCCGGTTTCTTATAAAAAGATTCAAAATAATTTACTATAAAATTGATTTCCAAAATAAGAGCTATAAATCCAGAAACAATTATAACTGATCCAAAAATGATTCCTTTTCTCATTTCATCATCCTCTTGATTTCAGATAGAATCATCGAAGAAGTTTCTTCAACCGATCTGCGAGAAGTATCAATATAAAGGAACTTTCCCAACATATCTGCGATTGAACACTCCGACAGGATATTATAGGAAGATCTCCTATCTTCCCACACCTCCATTTCCGCAGATTCAAAAGCATCCTTTTTTCCATACTCCAGGAATTTTCCAGATCTCTTTCTGGCTGTTTCCAAATCAACTGTAAGAACAACTGTTAGATCAATTTTAGGCATGAAATTAAAGAACAAATCTACAATTGTATCATACTGCTCTTCCGTTATATCTTTTGAATTCATCAAAACCTGATAAACGAAAGTAGATGGGTAAAATCTATCAAAAATAGTTACTTTCGTTTTTGTTGGATCATACAGGTTATACTTTTTAGATATCTGAATCATCTCTGACAAGAACATAAGAAGTTTACTTAAATTATGAATTTTATTATCTGGATTTAGAACAATATCTCTTATTTCTTTTATCCCTCCTCCTGGAGTTCTGATATACTCAGAATTAAACTGGATCATTTGAAAAAGTTCATCACACACAGAAGATTTTCCTGAACCATCAATTCCTTCAATTGCTACTATCATTATTTCTCTCCTTCAAAAAGTTTTCTATATATGAAAACGCCCCCTCAAATGTATCAAATTTTTGTATCGAAAACGAGTGAGTAACGTAAATGTTACCACGAGATGATATCTCAATCCCAATAGGAACATCTATTTCAGATATATCTACAGTTTTTATGTATTCCGCTAATTTTTGTAGAATATCAAAACATATCATTATTTCCTCCTGAACTTCAACGATACTTCAGTTAGAATTTCATAGGTTTCCGAATTATCCAGGATCTCTCTCATATTTATAATATCGCCTGTTTTCAAATCAATCAAATTATCTTCTTCAGCCACAATAAAATAATAATCTTTTTCGCCCATTCTGGAATAAAGAAACTCGCCGGATACCGGAAGTTTTCTTTCTGGAGTACCAAAACTAACTTCCCAAAAATCTGGAACATTTATTTCAGAAATTACCGGTTGGAATTCTTCTACTACTTTGTTAGTATAATTACATTCTTCTGGGGCATTAATATAAATCATCCTCTTGATATCTTCTGCTGCTTTTTTCATGTCCTTGGTAAAAGGATCTATAAGTCCTCCTTTTTCATAGGCCATTTCCCTGAACCTTTCCAATAAACCTTTATTCTTAGAAGTTTTTATATAATAGGATTTGTTGTTACTATCTACAGCTTTCAGATTCCAACTATTTCCAGATCTGTGAATCTTCAGGGGACCAGAATTTCCTTCTTTTGCCTTTGACATATTATTTCTCCTTGTATTTCTTTAAAAGTTCTTCGGCTACATATTGAGAATCATTCCAATAATCATCATTGATTGCTGTAATAAATGATAACAATTCTGATCTGTTTTTACATTCTGGATTAATTTGATTAACGGCTTTTTCTGCCGCCTCTCTCATTCTCAACCCATACTTTGACATATTATCATCCCAAGATTCTTCAAAAATATCCTGAGTTGCTAATACAATTTTTGCAAATTCAATCTGTTCTTTTTTATCAAAATACTTGAACAATAAATTCAGTGATTGAAAATACATTATTTCTCCTTTACCCATACTTTTTGAAATTGTTGAGTATTAACAATTTCTATTTTTTCAACGTATCCATTTTTAGCCATTTCTTCCGCTGTGGATGGGGATAAAATTATAAAACCTAAAAAAATAAAAAGGGCAATAAAAAATACAACATAATAAAAACCATCATCCAGATCACTAAAAAATTTCATATTATTTCTCCTTTTTCTTTAAAATTGAAACATCCCAACCTTGTTCACGATAAACAATCATTCGTTCTATACAATGTTGTGCAAGATGTTTTTGTGGATCAAGAAAATCCCAAATATTAACGGTTGTTTTTCCATCATCTACTCTTGTCCCTCTGCCTACAATCTGGAGAACCATTTTCTCATCTTTTCCCCCTCCTGCATTTATGCAGTTATTCAAAGAATTAATGGAAATGCCCTCATTCCAAATGGTAGAACATATTGCTACCTTTACTTTCTTTTTTTCTAACGCTTCCTGGACAGCTTCTCTTTCATCTTTTGCTGAAAGTCCGTGAACCCAACAATGTTTTATTCCTTCAGCATTCAGCAATTTTGATATCCTATCCCCATGATCAATTTGCCTGACAAAAATAAGTGAGGATTGTCCCCTCTCAGCAAACTTAATAGCCATCCTTGATATCAATTTATTTCTGGAAACATTTTCAACAATATTCTTTTTATAGATATCTTTGTAAGTTTCCATTTTTCCCATAAAATGACTGCCCTTATATGGAAGAAAATATATTTTAGGTTTTGAAAGTATTCCAGCTTTTACTCCATCAGAAATAGAGAAAGTATCAATAACAGGCCCAATAGCCGCTTCTGCGGCAAGCCTACTTTCCTCCTTGTTTGGAAGTGTTGCCGTCATCCCAAACCTGGCAGGACAAAAAGAATCCTGAAGAATTTTAAAATACCTTCCACCAAAAGAAGAAACATGGTGAACTTCATCGACTATCAGACAAATAAATTTATCCAAATAATAATCTGTTCCCATGTTTTCTAATGTTTGAATGGTAGAGCAAATTATATCCCCATCCTCTTTCGTGCTTCCTTGCCAAATTCCAACATTAGCACCCAATTTCTTGAACTGCTTTGCTGCCTGTCTAACAAGGTCAACCGTGTGAGCTAGAAATAAAACTTTAGAACCTTCATTGGCCTGAAGATATGCCTGAAAAATACCATAAGAGATGATAGTTTTTCCTGCTGCTGTAGCTGCCTGAATAATCCCTCTGCCTTCTTTTGTGGCAGCTTGAATTGCTTTCAACTGATTAGGGCGGAAAAGAACTCCGGGACATTCCGGATCTGTGGATGGAACAGTAAAACCTTTATTCTTTATTTTATAATCGAAACCTTTTTCTTTGCAGATTTCAACTATCTTTGGAATGATTCCTGTTGCTATGTAGTAATAACCTGGATTTTTTGGTGCCTCTACAAATAGAGACTTTCTTCTTTGTTTTTTAATTTTTCCGAATTGTCCTTGATACCAAAAATCATCGGGCCAAGATAAGTATTTTGATAGTTTTAAAAATGCGTATCTATTACAAAGCGCATCACTAGGGTCTTCCGCGAAGACCCTAATAACATTGTCCTGCGGCAAGCTTCCCATATATTTCTCCTATATTTTCTAATATACCCTTTATACTTGATTTTTCCTGAAAAATTTATATGTGTTTGTAATTATTATTTTTTCCACTTCAATTTTATGGCGTCTTTGTTCTCCTCAAATGACTTTATAAATCCAATTTCTCCAAGAGGTTTAATAACCCTTGCACGAAATTTTTCCATAAATCTTCCGTTATTTTTATAGCTTCTTCCCCAGTAATCCCTGAGATAATCTTTCTTTATCCACAAGCCATTTTTAGGGGGTTTGTTAGTTGATAGGAATGCGTGAACAGAAAGTGCTGTTTGATTTCTTCTGAGGGACAGCCTTTCTTCCATGCTAATGATTGACCAATTTTCTTCTTCTAATAAAGCGACTATCGGCTTAGACAGTTGCATACCCAAATAGTTTGTTTTTGTTCTTTCATCTTTTTCTGAAAAAATATCATAAACAAAAGAACCCCAAAAAGTAAGTTTTCTTTTATTACTTAAATCTTTTCTTGATACAGAAATTCTTGTTCCAGAAATTCTATAAAGAAAATCATGAAACCAAGCATAACTAGCCCCGGTATCTGGAAGCCCCATTAATTTTAAAAACTCATATCTGGTAAAAACTGCCTCTAAATTTGGTCTGGCCAGTTTCAAAAGTGTTAAATAAGCTGTTAAATCATTCTGATCTAATTGCTCATAAGCTTTATGAATTTCAATTTCAGAATTATCCCTATAGATTGTGTCAACCTTTTCCCATTTCCTAAAAAATGGCCTATCCTCATAAGGATTTATTGGAGCAAATAATTTTGTATTTGCCAAAAGATTAGGGATAATATTGTTATTCTGTGCCAAATTATTTTTCATTTTTATCATAGAATAAAAATTTTCAGATTTTTTTGGATTAACCTCTTCATAATTTTCATACGGAGACTTGCGTAATTCTGTCATTTTTCTACGTTTTAGCTTAACCATATGTACCTCCAAAAAATGCACTGGTATAGATGATCAATTTTCAATAAGGATTGCTCTGACCAAGATCATCTATACTGCACACCACTCTTATCAAAAATAAAAAATCACTGGTATAGATTATTGTAACCACGTTAAAAACTCGAACAAAAATCTGACTACCGATATTACTGGGTAGAATATCCCGATATTACTGGGTAGGCATCCCGATATTCCTGTGTACACATACCGATATTCCCGTGTCAAGGTCGCCCGGCAGCCCTTGCCAGCCGTGGGCTGCCAGCCCCTAATACTCCTATTAATACTCCTATTAATACTCCTATACTCCTGCAACTTTTCCAAAACCATAAGAAACTTTGCTTCGCAAAGTTTCAGAGGCTTCGCTCCTTCGGAGCTACGCCTCATTCGTAATTTTCATTTCAATATATAAAGTAAGAGACTCTTACATCAAGATAAATATCTACACAGAGGCCCTTATATAAATTCTAATTTTGTGGTGTGGAGGCTTCGGTGGGGGCTGTTTGGAATGATGGGGCCGTCATGGGCTGACGGCCCCGGAGAATCGAAATTTAAGCTTAATTTAGAATGGGCAATCGTGATAAATCCTTTTCCATAAAATTCGGAACATACGATTATTTGTTAATTCGTTTTTTGGGTTTTCGTTGACTTCCCATTTATAGGGGTTTTTTGGTTTATCATTTTCCCCCTCTTTGTCTTGTTTGCGTTGTTGTTCCTGCTTTTCCTTCTTTATCTTTTCAAATCTTTTTAGGCTCACGGCATACCACACCAAAACCTTGATTTAAAATTAAGAACATTCACAAATCTAATTTTGTTACATGTTTTATTGGTGATGAATTTTCCAATAAGTTTCTTATCTGAGTTATGGTAAAAAAGATGATCGTTTTCATCAATCCAGTAGGAAATTGGTTTTTTAACCATTTCCATCAACTTATCTGTTGTTACCAATATAGTTGATTGGTATAGGTAACAAAATCTTTGCGCTTCATAGTAGAAATAATTTTTTTCATGGAAAGTTTCTGGTTTTCTGAATCTAAAAAATGGTGATTTATTCAATAACAAGATTCTCATATTATCAGGATCAATTTCCATTTTTATAGAACTGTCAACCATAATATTCCCTCACGAACTTTGATATTTCTTGGAATGTTTTAAGTATCTTTTTCCTCTTCCATCCAGAAACACTAAGAAATGCGATAACTCTGGTTTTCATAGGAAAACCTCCATTACCGCAAATACAACCAACAAAATCATCAGGAGTATCTAGAACAATCGTTATCAAATATTTTGCATCTGATGTCAGATTCTCTACCAGTTCTTTTCGATAGTGAATTCTTTCCAAGCTATCAGTTATCAGGTTTCTATCGGTAGAAACAGCTATATCTGGATCATCAATAGAAACCCAATTTGAATTATCCCATACATAAATTGCGTGAGCTAATTCCGGCCAGTTTTTCATTTCCTAATTCTCCTGACTAATTTATGTCTCCTTCTTTTTAGTTTTGTTTGCCAGCACTCATAGGCTAAATCTACTTCTTCTCCTTGAGTGCAAAATTTGCAATCTTCATCTACTTCGGAATCTTGTTTTTTAATGCAGCCCAAAGAAGGGCGATAACACATACTAGAATCACACCAGAAAAAATCAGACATGTTGAATTCGTCGATTCCGTAACCACAGACTTCATCCTCCTTGTTTACCCATTTTTGTTTATTTTCGCAGAATCTTTTTGCCGGATCTGCCTGTTCTCTTTTTGACGACAACTTCCAGTGGACACAATAACGGCATTTAGACATTTTCAATCCTTATTTAAAAGATAAAAGGGGATTTCTCCCCTTTTTGTTAAGCTTTCTTGTAGAAAATAGAAATGGTCTTCATGGAAAATTCGTCAGTGTAGGCATCTGTTTGCTCAACCGCCTTCTTTCCAGATTTTCCAAAAACAGTTTCAACGAGCGTAGAAGAGAAGGAAGCCAGAGGAAGAATTCTTTCCAAATCAAGTCCAGCATCTTCAATCATTTTGTTGGTGATTGCTATAGTGGGGTTTCTTTTCTGTTTCTTGTAATTAACACCATCAACTTCAACTTCATCTGGAAGAATTTCAGGATTTTTGAAAACAATCTTTTCAAGTTCCTTAATATCTTCTTCCATCTTTTTGAGTTCAGCCTTTGCTCTCAGATAACCTTTAAGTGTCTTCATAAACTTTGGATCTTTGGAAGCTGAAGGGGCCTTTTCCATTGCGAAAATCTTAGTCTTTGCCATGCTATTATCCTCCGGGTTTGTTAAATGTTAGGAATGTTTCCTACTTTTTTAGTGTGTTTAACCATTGCTTGATAAAATTCAATATAATCTCCACAGTTTTGTGGACTCCAAGAAATTACATTAAGGTTCCCATACGGTTCCCACCCTTCTTTAATTTTCTCATTAACCGTGTTCATTAAACAGGTGTGATCGGAATCATTTACTATAAAATACTTCATATCAGTTTTCCTTCATTTCTCTGACAGCCACACATTTTACCAAATAATCCTCTGGGTGCTGATCAGTGTCACCGAATTGAAAAAATTTACCAACATAATACTTACAGGCTTCTTCAAATGTGGAGTTAATGTCAGTTACAATAACATCGCCATTTTCAAAAATAACTTCAACAGAGATCATTTCTCCTCCTTTTTTAGTCCGATAAAATCGGACGGTTGTGTATGAAAAATCATATAATAAATTGCACAAACAAGAGTTCCTGGAATTAATAGAGGATCTTCTTCATAAATCCACAGCCCTGATTTTTTCCCAATTTTAATGGCATCACCATTATCGTGATAGTATTCCCACTTCCAAAAATATTTCTGTCTCAACTCCTCATAATTCATAAACTCCACCATCCTTACACCACCACGAAGAGAGGATGGTAAAGGATCATAGGGCCAAACTATAATCTGCATGGCAGATCCAACATTTACCCACTCACCAATTGGAATTTTAAGGGGAAGCTTTTTTTTAATTGTTAAAGATTTTTTATAGAAATCTGCCGGTGCCATCAATCTGGAAATTTTCAGATGATTTTTAAGGTTTACATCTGCCACAATACTTTACCCCATTGCAGGGCCATTGCTCTTTTTCCTAGGCGTTTGGCCCATTTTCTAAATTCCTCTATGGTCATATTACTTTTTGCGTAATTGCAAATCTTACAGCAGGGGACAACATTACTTTTTGTATATCCCTTTGAGGAATCAATTCTATCAATTCCAGAGTATTTTAAACCATTTCCAAGACTATTTTTTGTTTTTTTAATATTAGATGGGTTTGCTCCACAATAATGGCATTTTTCTTTTATTATTGATTCAACTGTAATCCTTTTTAATTTCCAAGGTATATTTCTATCCTTGGCGTGTCGTTTATATCCACAGATAATTGCGGTCACTTCTGAGTGGTTTTCAGATATTCTTTTTTTTCTTCCGAATTCTTTAAATAGACACCCACAGCTTTTAGTGTTTCCGCTTACAACTCCAGAGCCAAGTATTACTTTCTCATTTCCACAATCACATTTAAATAGAAAATACGATCTGTAATGATTATCAGAGTGATCATACTTGATCACAGTAAGCTTGTGTATTTTATCCCCTGGCTTTAAATGTCTTTTCTTTTTCACGGTCCCTCCCATTTTTTCCACTATATTAGAAAAAGGGGGAACTGTCTATAACAGTGGGGACCACTGCCTAGCCATTTGTCTGGCAATACCTTTATATGTTTTTGATCTTAATTTTGCTCTGTCCTTGCTTGGGCCAAGTTTGTTTTGCCGTGATGGCGTTTGATTGTTCCAGTATCCACAATCGGGCAAATCTAGAACATTAGTTGGCTTTAATTCTGGAAGGTTTTCCAACCATAAACAGGTTGCTTTTGATTCCGGATGCCCAAACTGCCAAGGTTGTATAATTTGATTTGGTTTTCTCCATTTTGTACTCATTATTCCTATAGGGTTCTCAATAGCCTTTCTTGGTATTTTACACTTAGCCAAAAACATGAAGAAATTTATAGCCCGTTGTTGCCTACCATCAGCAATTTTCTCTGGGAAATGCCTAGCACCAGAACGACAAAGATCCGTGCAAGGAGGGAAAGCTATCAACAAATCCCACAATTTTTCTGTACTTTTTATAACTTTTACAACATCTTCTTGAATGTGCCATTCTGGATGTTTTCCAGATGTTTCAATTATATCACAGGAAAAAGCATTAAACCCCAGTTTTCTAAACTGAAAAGTTACCCTTTGAGATTCCTCACAGGCTACTAAAACAAATGGTCTAGCTTTTTGAATATATTCTTTCGTAATAATTTTCTTCAAAATGTTCCCCCAACAGCTTAATCATTTGATGGGCTGAAAGGGTGGTCAGTTTTATATATCCAGAACCACTTTCAAGTCCCAACAGATACCAAACACCGGAAAAATGTTTAAGAACCCTAAACTTCTTATATTTTTTAAAGTCAACAGCAATCTTGAGGTTCTTAACGCGCCGCGCTTCTATATCTACACCAGGAATGAAGCATTTTCCAGCATTTTCTATTAGGAAAATATTGTACTTTTCTTCATCAAAAACAGTAAAATTGTTAGAAAACACATGCTCTTTCAAATACAGACAGGGGGTTTCCCCCCTGTCTTCAAGCCACTGGCTAAATGCCGTTCCCTCTTCAAATGATAGTTTCATTTCTCTGTACTCCTCAACCTGGCGTGCTGATAATTTATTTTAGTTATCTGTTTCATGATCATTCCCAAATTTTTTCCAAAAGTATCCAGATCGGCAAAAATTGGGAAATCTGCCCATAAGCTCCCTAATCGTAGAAGAACACCTGACTCTTCATGATACCTGTTACAGTTAGGGCATATAGGATTTAATTCATAGTCAAATATGATGTCCCTTTGTTTTTTATCAGAGCACGCATAAATTGTTTCATCAAATACAAAATTCAGTTGATTTGCATAATCTATGGTCGGTAAATATTCTTTCTTGATACTTTCAGAATATGGAAGAAAACCACAGGCCACAAACCAAGCATAGTTTAGTTTTGCCCTCCATTCCTCTCCAGTTTTTTGGATAAACTTTATGGACATGTCAGAATTAACAAGGTAGTCCATATTTTTTTCAATAATTACTTCCTTATATGCTTCAATAGGATCAGTAAATCTGGGTATGGATATAATTTCGTGTGTTTTTGAACTGATCATTTTATCTCCTTTTAATATGTTCCGTCATCATCATCGGGAATGTCAAAATCCTCTTCTTGAGAATCCACATACTCCTGAACTAAATCCTTTGCCTCCTCTTGGTACTTGTTTTCAAAATTTTGAAACCAAGCCATATAAAGATCTTTGTCCATATCCACTGGAGGATTCACTATTTCGATAACTTTCACACTAAGAACTTCCGGAACAATGTCATAGCCCTCAGAAAAAGAGTCTCTAGGGTCTGGTCTTCCATTGGGCTGTGAATCAAATTCCCATTCAATTTCAATGTGGACATCGCTCTCCACGGTTTCATCGTAAATTGTTGTAATAAGTGTGTTAGACATAATTTTCTCCTCACATTACTTCAAGGTAGTTATCATCAGAAATATAAGTCCAAACCTGTCCAAAATTCTTGGACATTTCTGTAAGAATTTCTGAATTTTTTACACCATAAATTTCCTCTTTATCCCAAAAACCTGTTCCATGACCATTTCTTGTAAGCCAAAAATCATGTCCAGCTTGCCCATATTCCCCTTCAGGTATTGGATTGCATTGAAACGTATTACAAACTCTAATAAATCTTTGAGATTCAATAAAGATGTTAAAAAGTGTAGTATTGGACATTTTCAGATTTTTATCTAATTCATCTGTCCAATACATACACTCAATGTAACCATCAATAAATTTCTGCAAATCTTTCTCATCTTTGCTCAGTACCATACCGCCCCCTACATTTTAAAAGTTATGTGAACTTCTTGGGGATAATAAATCCTGGTGTTTTTGTTATCAAAATATCTGATATTTTCTCCCTGATCTCCTAAAACTAAATACTGCACATCCGTGCTGTCATCCACACAAAGAAGAAGTTGTTTGGAATTTTTGGATAATGTAAAGAATTCACCAACTGTCAGGTTGCCAGCTACCGAAAAAGGCGTGTCATCTGTTTCATTTGTGATTGAGAATTTCATACTTGCTCCTATTTGTTAAACCACATTACACCATCAAATCTTGAAAAATCCGTGTTTTCCTGTAGAAAATAAGATGGAAGACATATCAAATCAGTCATCTTATCCCCTACGCAGAAATTACCAACTCCATCGTCATCAATAAAACATCTCTGTAGAGAATATTCCTTGAATTTTTCTATGGTAAAATAATCCCCATAACCCGGCATATCTTCCAAACTAAAATTACACACTTTTATGTACTCCACTCTGAGCTTTAAAAGCTTTTTCCACTCATTTATAGTATTTAAATAAAAACCTTCAAAGCTCCTTTTATCTGAAGAAACCTGTTCAAAATACTCACAGTTTTTCTTTTCGATGAGATTTTCAATTTCATCCATCTCATTCATAATTTCAATAAGTGTTTTACTCATACCAACTCCATAGTTTCCATATCCACTTTAAATTCATCATCAGAATTCATAAGTTCTTCCTTGATAAACTCTTCTGATTTCAGGTATTCATAGTTTTTCTCCAAGCTGTAATAAATTTCCCTGCACAAATCTTTCACGAAATCGCTAAACATTTCTTCCAAATGTCTTAGATTAACTTTTTCATCAAAAACTGAGGTGTAGTATTTTTGTCCTTTTTCATTTGTGGCCTCGTAAATATCTTGGGTGAAACAAGACATGTCTTCTTCAATTGATGGTTCAATGGTATTTTCATGGACATAATGATGGATGATTCTCTTTACTTGGAATCTGAAATATGGTCCATTTTCAACTAATTCAAACCAAAGTCTCCATTGGTTTAAATTTCCAATATTTTGTTCGTTACACATAAATAATGTGTTCAGAATTTTCTGATGATCGCACCTGGCTGTAAAACTGGCCCCATCTCCTTGTGATGAGAATCCTGAAAAACTGATATCAATATTTTCAAACCCCATCATTTCCAGTTTATATTTCCAGTTTTCATATGTGGAATCCCACCATTCGTCTTGAACATAATAGTCCGATCTTTCAGCTATAACTTCTTTCTGAAGTTCTTCTGGCAACTCATCGAAAAAATAAATTCCGTATTCTTTAGTTACAGTTCGCATGTTTTTTCTCCATACAATGTTTAAGGTTGTCGTAATCTTTTCTGTTAATTTTCCGAATATAGCCGTCTTTTCTGGGGAAATTTTTAACATCTTCTTCTTTAAGGAAGATATACTCCCAGAACCTTTCAGGTGTCCACGCATCCCCTTTTACGAAAACGTGTGTATATCTGATCATACATACAGTTCCTTTTTGTTGTCCTCATCAAAATAAATCTGAATAAGGGGTTCATATGTATTTTTGTCTTGAATTTCTATATAGGGCCAACGATCTTCAACACGAACCTTTCCTTTTGAATTTTCAGTAAGAATCCCCATTTCCCTGAGAAACTGAAAGAGTTTTCTGTTTGTTATTTCTGGATGAAGGAGCATCGTTTTGGTTTGTTCTTGATATAGAACGAAAGAATTATTATGTGACCACCCATTTTCGTCCCTCCAAGCTTCAATGGATCTGATTTCAATCGGATAAACTTCTGTAAATGTTCCATCCCAACATGTGAACCTGGCGGATTTAATTTTCTTTTCCATAAATTACTCCTACTTCATTCTGTTTGATAACCAACAACGCATTTCATATGTTAAATTCTTTGGTCTGATATCCACAAGCTTGTTCTTGGTGCTTGCTGAAATTGTGCTAGTTGTATAGCTTCCTATATTGGAAAGATAGAAAGCCTGATAATGATTTATTTCATCCAATAGTTCCCCAAGATTTGATGTGAAAGAAACTGAACGATCATTTACAAAAGTTATTGATTCTATTCGGGTGTTTCTGTCCATGATCATGCTCCATAAATTTTTGATCGGATAGTTCGGATATTTTTCTTGGATTTTCTGATACCAATTTTTGTTCCAAAAACATTACTGTGGCTGAATGCTGCTTCCTCCAGAAGAGCTACAACGAAATCTTTTGCAATTCCCCATGTAAAAAGTTCTTTCAGGTGCTCCTCTTGGGCGTATGTATTTTCTCTGCAATATTTTCTGAATTTCTCTCTGGATTGTTTATTGATTTCCGTAAGAAGATAATAAACTTTTTCCTTCAAATCTTTTTCTGCGGCAATAAGTTCTGATGTCTTTTTCATAATTTCTCCAATAAAAAAGGCCGGGTTTCCCCGGCCTTCGGTTTACACAAAAACGTAAAGTTCGTTTGGTGACGGCTTATAAATGAAAGTATCCTGATCAACTTCTGGAAATTTACATTTCCAATATTCAATCATTTTATTATCTTTAGCCATAGCAAGGCCGTTCTTACTGTCATATCCAAGATTTTTTTCAATATCTGTTAGCTGTGAATTTTCGACATAACGCTTAAAAGTATCTCTTGTAATAAGCTTTCCAGAAGCCTTTACTTGGGAAATCAGTTCTGTATTTGCTGCAAACTTTGACAGAAAACGCGCCCTCTTTTCAACCTTTTTAGCCATAAATTAATTCCCCTTAATTTCGTAGTTTCCGAACTGAGAAAAATGAATAAGTTCCAAGAAATTACCTAATTTTTCCTTTGCCTCCTTATTATAAGGGTGTCTCCATCCGAAACAAAATGTTCCTCTGGAATAAAATGTAACATTTCCAAAATCTGTAAATCCGTGTTCGTTTAAATACATAAAGGCATTGTATTCCATTTGAGCATTATCAAAATCTTTTCTGATTTTATCCAATGACGATTTATTTGCCTTTTCCAATCTTTTTGTCCAGATATTTTTCTGTGTTTCCAGATACTCTGCCAAAACATAATAGGGGATGATTAAATTGTCCTTTTTAAGTTGTTCTGGGTATTTGTCATAAATCCTGGCCACCGTAGCCAGATAAAGATCATCTTCCTTCAAATATTCACTACTAAAACATCCCCTATGAAAACCATCTCCAGGATCATATCCTACAATTTTCCCACAAAATCTGCACTGATATTGTCCACGAATATCCATAGTTTCATAGGTTGGCTCAATCCAATGCCCACACCTGATGTTTTTACTATCAAATTCATAAGCAAGCCAATCAAATACTCTAAAATTTTTCAGAGATTCGCAATCACCGTTCCACTGATTATCAAAAATATGTTCGGTATTCAATAGGATGTCTTCTGTCCTGTTGTCATAAACAATGCCCTTTCCCCCATTCACTCTAACATTGTGGGTGAATGGTTTCAGTCCTAATTCGCGGCGAAGCATATGAAGGAGGTTTTCCCAATTTTCCTTATCTTCCTCTCTATCCAGATTAAAACTATAAAAATGAATTTTTGTTTGGATGGTGTTTTTCATGATTCTCTCCTAAAAATGTATAAGGTTTTTGTAATCTGCGGATTTCCTATTTCCTCTTAAATACATGTCAGCAATATTTTCCAGAGCAGCTCCTATCACAATATTTATAGGAACTTCTGGAAATTGCTTTTTTAGTCTGGAAAATTCCTCATCAAATTTCTCTTGAACTGTTATTTCTACCATATAATTGCCCCTAATCAGAAAGAATAAGAAACCTACCTTCCCTATTTACAGCAAAAGTTCCGGGAATCCTTCCCGGATACTTTAAATTAAATGATGTTTTTCCTACAAGTATTTCCTCCCTTTTTATTTTATCAAGAACGTCCTTTTTGGAAAAACCAAGATTTGCATAGTATTTTTCAGCACAATACAAATCTATGAAAATGTTAGTTCCTGTCCAATACTGGCTCATATACTACCCCAATCTGTTAGAGGGCCATAATCCGCCACATTCCAAAGAAACCCAAATATATTCCACATCATGAATATTTTTATACACAACCGGATTTTCTGGAACATATTTTACTTTGGAAAATCCTCCAGGATTTCCCCTGTCTGAAGGATATCCTACAACATCCCCAACTTTTAATCGTTTAGCTTTTTCAATATTCATAACTCCTCCACATTTTCCATAGGAATGCAATAAAAATCCATAATGTTCCAAACCTTTTTATAATAATCTTCCTTCATGCCATTGAATGGTTCTGTTCCTGTGGATTGTACATCTTCTTTTTTCATATTGAAACGCATAACCCTGTCGGCTTCCTTATAAAATGTAAGGGTGGGCAGTTCATCATTCAAAGGTTTTCCAGAATAAATTTTACCTGTCGATTTCCAGATCCAAACATAGGAATCTTTAAGTAATTTCTGCCGAAAAATAGGATCATTGGGACATAAATCTTGCCATGTTGGATTTTGTGGAAAAGATGTGTTTTTACCGGGATGCCGATAAAACTTACCAAAAATCCTATACCCGCCTTCTGTATCATTTTCAATGATTCTGAATAAAATATCAGTCGCCCCATAAAACTTTTGCCAGATATACTGTGGAATCCGATTAACTTCATTCTTGCTATATCTTTCAATAGCATCGTTTCTGAGCTTTTCTCTGAAATCAAGAATCTCTTTAAAGGTAAAATTTCCTTTTCTTTCAATATAAAACCTGGTTAAACTATATTCGAGGTGATTCCAAAGATTTCGCCTAGCTTGAAATGTAATAAGGTTGCTCATATTATTACCCCTTTTTTGTTGAAAACAGCATGAAATGTCTTTCCCCGTGAAGAGGAGATCCGCAACATTGACACGGCCATACAGAAAAAGTATTTATACATTCTGAAATTTCTTTAATAAATTTTCCATTTTTTTCAATATTCTCAACCTTCCCTTTTACCAAGTTAAACACTTTATTTCCTTCTTCTTCTCCATGATGAAATGTAAAAATATCAGCTACCATTCCCTCATCTTCACAGGAAATATAATCGTAACAATCTGAACAGGCCATAACAATTCTAGCCCATCCGGCTTCTTCTGCAATATTCCAGTATTTTTCCAGATATTCCTGAAGACGATCTTGGGTGATTGCGGCATAATAAAGCAAGGAATTTTCTACTTCCAGATCGCTTATTTTTTCTGCCGTATTATAAATATAATCTTCCAAGTTATCCCACAGTTCTTCATCTTCCCAAATTCGCCAACACAATTCTTTTGTGGCTTCTTCTTTGGTCGGGTGTTCCATATTTTCCTCCTTTATACATGATCCGCACAGTTCTTGTTCTTTCCTTGACATTCCCCAATCCGGATCAGTTTCCACAAAATTTCCATTAACAAGTTTTGCGATAACTTTTCCACACTTTTCACATTTAATTGGGTTGTCCATTTTTAATCAACCTCTTCTTCTGAATAGATCCAAATTCCAATTACAGACCTTCTTATCAATTCGGGGCCTATTGTTGTAATAAATCCAAATTCGTCAGTCATGGTAAAGGTTCCGATTTCTTCTTTAAACATCCTTTTACGCCTTTCAAAAGTCTGCTCATCTTCAGTAATTTTTTTGGACTTGAATACTACCGGATCTCCATTTTCCCAAAAAGTAACTCGAACTGAATATGTAATGTTTTTCATTAATTTTCTCCTAAATAGTCCCAAAAAAGTTACATGCTCTGTTAATAAGATTATAGGTGGACATTTTCATACGGATCTTATCCGGAATACCAGTAACCAAATTCCATTTGTAAATTTTAGGGTAAATAGAGGAAAGTTTGATCCTGTCTTCTTCATCAAAAGTTTTCAGGAACTCTCTCCTAACTCTCCCATAGCGGCGTTTATCCCACATTTCACAGATAACCATAGTCCCAAGCTCTTCAACCTCGTCGCGGCTAAATTCTAGTACGATTTTAGGCATAATTTACTCCTCGATGTATTTATCTTCAATTCCAAAGCATTTTGCCATATCTGTAAAATCTCTAGGAATTTTAGAAAAATTTTTATCATCCACATCATATTCACTATCACCATCAAATTCTTCAACGTCCACATCGCCTTCTTTCAACCAATAAGCTATGCCACCTTCAACATAAATAAAAACTCGTGGTTTACACATGGTTTACTCCATAGCTATTTCAAAGGTTAAAATCCCGAATTCACGGATAAGTCCGTGTTGCTTCATTTTTTCTAAAATTTCGTATAATACTTTAGCTTCTACAAATCTGTTCTCTCCTTTTCCTTTTACTGTTTTTTCATATTGTGACATCACATCTTCAGCAAATTTTTCAATTTTCCAATAAGGTTCTTCAATGTCGTATTCAGTTGTCATGATAAATTCCTCTTGAAATATTCTACAGATTCCCAAATTTCTGATTTGGTCATTCTTAATGTTTTACGCATATACCGTATAGTTCTCTCAACCCTATCAACCATTAAGGATTCTTTTTTCTTATATCTTTCGGATCTTTCGCATTCATTTGTTTCGGTAACTTCTTCGAAATTTGGTAAATATCTTAATACGCAACCGCAAGCAAAACGTCTTGTTTCTTCAGAAGTTCCATTACAGTGCATTTTTTCAGATTTATATTCATGAGTAGCCTTCGCTCCGCAATGGTGGCAATTTTCTTGATTAATATGGTCCAGTTTCATATTGGTTCTCCAATTTTTTCATAAATTTGCCTCATAAGATCTTCAGCATCTTCCAAAGGAATAAGAACCTTTTCCTTGCTGTTTTTAGGACTCCAGAAGTAAAAACCGTTGTTTTTTTCAGAGTAGGCTACAGCAACCCTTTTAAAATAAGACGCACTTTTATTTTTAATGGCCTCCGAAATTTCCAGCATGTGTTCAGAAGTTCCTTCAATACAGGCAGATCCATTATCATCTAATCTTTCAGAATTTCTGTATGAACTGTGGTTTTCACTAATTTTTTCAATCCACTCTCTGCCCTCATGTTCTGCCCGGATAATTGTGTACCAATCATCCATATCTTCAACTTTATTCAGAAGAATTTTCATCTTTTTCTCCTTTTTCGTTCTTTCTTTTTCAGGAACTCTTCCTGTGTTTTCCTGGCTTGTTCGATTTTTTCCCTTCTACTCATTTCAATGGCTTCATCCAAAAGCTCATCAAAAGACATCCCTGTTATGTGGAAAAAAGGAAACAGGGATAACATACTTTTTCCCATAAATACCTCACTAAATATCTGATTCGTATTTTTTAACGAGATTTTCCAGGAATTTTATACGTTTCTTTAGGGCGTTGATTTTTTCAACCCGTCCCTCCAAAAGTTTAATCCTTTTTTGATACATAGTAACAAAATTCACATAATCATCGAAATAAACCCATAAACCGTTTTGTTTTCGCCTCAATCCATTTGGAGTTTCCTCCCATCTTGTTATCATTTGCTTCATTACCAACTCCGAATAAAATGAGAAAATGCTGGTTGATGGCTTTCTGTCTTTCTAAAACGATTATCATACAAATCCAGAAATTCTTCTCTTTCCACATCCAACATAGGAACCCTGCGGCAGAAAATTCCAACATTTCCTGAAGGGTTTTTTTCTCCTTTTTCCAACTGAACTCCATAAATTTGTAGTGTTTTCGTATATAGTGATTCAGGATCAACATTATCAAAAATAACCAGACCGCCGGTAAGATTATTTCTTGTGATACAAACTAGCATATTATCCGTCCTTGCAAATTCCATCATGAATTTGTCATGTTTCCATTTTTTACACGGTTTTGTGGAAATATAGTAATACTTCCACGGAAAACACTTCTTCATTTCCTCTAGCATTTTCCAGGCTTCTTCTCTGGTGTTATACTCTCTGACAGTATATAGCATCCTCCCTTCCTTGCTCTGGATGTAATATTTCATTTTAAATATTCCCACTCCTTTTCAGCTATAATTTTTGCGTATTTTTTCCTTGTTTTCGGTGATTTTGAACTTTTCCATTTTCCAAATTCATCGAATTTTTCACAGGCGGCGTCTATGTCCAATTTCCAACCAACAACTGGACAATACTCGCACCTATCAACAATAGTGTTCTTTTTGTCGTCTTTTCTCGCCCTATATGCGGCTATAGAGCAAGCGAAGCAATTGAAAAGGGCAGTACTAACATACCTCCATCCCGGCCAGTCTCCTTTTTCTTTTGATGGGTGTTTTGCTAACCAATTCCATAAACGCATATGCCAATAGTGGGCATTATTTTCATTTATTCTAATTATTCTCATTTCTCCTCCATGAATTCATATTCATCAGCAGATTTGTTAAGTTCAATCTTTGTTGAACATTTTCCACAAATAACTTGATAATTCATAAATTGATTTATTGTGAAAGGCTGTTTGAACCCACAATTTGGACATGGCGCAATTTTAAGCATGGAGGGGTGGCGAAAAGCACAATCCATCATTTTTCCATGAATTTTTCCAAGAGTTTCCATTATTCTTCCTCCTCACATACAAAATGAAACAGGAGTTTCAAATTACGCTCTTTACATATTTCCATAAAATCCTTTTCATTGTAGGAAGTACACCACTGTCTCCCGCATTCCAGAAACATCTTTTTTCTGGCTTGTTTCTCATCCTTGGCGGTAATTTTTACAAACTTATCCAAACGATCATCGCCAAAAGTGAAGTAAAAATTTTGCATATCCAATCTCCGTTTCATTTCTTCCTTAAAAGTTTTTTCGCAACAGTCATATTGTTTAGGGTTAGTTTTTTGACAATTTCGGCAGTGGAAAGGGCTATAAACAAAAAGACATAGCGGATCATCCATAAAACTTCTCCAAATTTTCATATATTTTTCCATAAAGTTCTTCATGGGGCATATGCGGCCAATTACCTGTGGAAGTGTGAAGAACATTTCTGTCTTTATCCATATACCACATTAACCCATTATATGTTGCCCATTGAACAGTACCTAAAAATTTATCATCATTGTCCAGGACAATAAAAATCCCTTCAACAATTCTTATAATTTGAAACTTTCCCATAATTTACTCCACAGGAATTAAATCGGAATCTTCTCCCCTGTAACAATTCTTTTCCCCATTATCCCACAGAACAGAAACCCAACTTTCTGTATGTTCAGGGAGAATAATCGTACCTTTTACATCTGTTGGATTCATAACGTCAAAATAAACGTAATCATCTGCATCAGCCCAATCGGAATTTTTATCCAAAATTACTCTAGTTCCTAATCCAAGATGTTTGTTAGCCATAAACTAATCCTCCTTTAGCAAAACAGATCCGTGCAGAACAAAACAGCCTGTCAAAACAACCCAACTCCCAATGTTTTCTGTAAAAGTAATATTGTTTTTGAAAAGAAAATACTGAAACAGAAAAATAAGGAAAACTTTGATAGTAAAGATCAAAGACATAATTACCTCCAGATGAATCTGATAATTTTTCGGAAAACGCGATTATCCCTCTTTTTCTTTAGCTCCATAGCCCTCCTCCAAATTGTGCCATTAATAAAAAAGATATCGTCCTTCCTGAAAAATTCCCAAAGTCCATCTTCAGTTTCTTTCATTTCATTTCTCCAAAAAAAGGCCGGACACCAATAACGGCATCCGGCCAATAGATAAATTATTCTTCCGACTTTTCCTTGGTCAGCTTGTAAAGAACAGTTCCCTCCTCATCCTTCTTCTTCTTCATCACGAATCCAGCTTTCTTCAAGTTGCTGAAGTGGACCGCAACCCTCTGGGAATCAATTCCCAACGATTCCGCAACAGAAGTCTTTGATGTAAACTTCTTGGAGACAATTTCATTGATTTTTCCAGTTACGGAAGACTTATCAAATCCCCAAAAGTCCTTATCAAAAGATCTTCCTTTCTTCTTTTCAGAAGGTTCTTCCTTTGCCTTGGCCTTCTTCTTAACTTCTCCCTGAAACTTTTCCAGACATTTCTGATATTCTTCAGGGTTTCCTTCTTTGCATTCCACAAAACACTTGGAACTCTTTTCAGGATTAAACTTGTCCTTGCAAGGACTCTTCTTTACTCCCTTCTTTTCCTTCTTTTCTTCAGGAGCAGAAGATTCCTCAACCTTTTCCTTTGTTTTCTTTTCAACTACAGGCGCAGAATTCTCTTCCTGGCGTTTAAATGTAAGGAGTCTCTGACGAACTGCGGAAAATACCACAGAACGGTCCAGATTATTCATATCATTGCCACAGAATTCATCCACCTTTGTCCACACTTCAGAACACAGACCAAACAAATTTTCCAAAGATTTCTTAGCCATTACTTTTCTCCATATTTCTTTTTGAGTTTAAGATACAATTCCCTTTCCTCTGCCTCTTTGATTTCTGCAATAGTTGCCAACTTATCTAGCCTTTTGTTCATTTCTTCATCAGTTTCCTCCCTAAAATAATAAGCGTGTCCTTTAGGTCTGTAACAATCGTAATCGTTATAAGTTTCGAGATCTAACTGAACCTCTCCCCTCATATTTTTAGGTATCTCTTTCCAGATTTCATTTACGTGTTTAATAAAATCGCCTAAGAAATCAAAATCGAATTGTTCGCCAAATAACTCATACTTTACTAAAACTTTTTGCCGTTCATTGCCCATCATTTTTCTCCTGATATTTGATAAATGTTTCGTTGAACTCCTCTTTAGTTCGGCAATAAATTTCTATGAAACTCTCATTGTCAAAAACTTGGGACAGAAAAACTGGATGCGTGTAGATAGGTTCTCTGGTTTCTTTTGATTTCTGTTTCACCCATTCCTTGATAGTTAAAATTTTTCCTGAAACTTTGGAATTTCTTGTTAATGGTTTTTGCACTTTTACATACAGGTAGTGAGTTTGGTTTTTACCTGACATAAATTTCATTTACACCTCAATAGTTATTTTTGTGTTTTTCAGGATTGTAACATAAACGTCCAATAAATTTTGAATTTCTTCTGATATTCCATTCTCCAAAAAGACAACATGAGAATCACTATTAACGTCTTCTATAATAGTTATTAGTTTATTCTTAAACTGATCAATAACTTCCGGATCATCAATTATTGCAAAATCTCCCGGTTTCATGTCCTGAACAACATTTCTTTTTTTCTGGTTTTCTATTGTGAATTTCATTTGAAATCTCCTTCAAAATCTGCAAATTCTGAAATAAATTCCTTTTCGTCAATATTGTTTAGATATGTTTCAATATCAATGAAATCTGCATAGTCTTCCATATTATTCCCCCATTTCCTCAATGAATTTTTCAACAGCTATCATATGTTCCTTTGTGGAATGCAAAAACACTGCCTCAAGAAAATCGCTTTCAATAAGGTCCAAGACAACACAAACACTAAAACATATATGGTGGAAAGGATTCCCGCCATTCTTTAAAAATTCCTCAAAATTCCTCCATTCATCTCAACTGTCAGTAATATAATTTGCCAGATTAATTGCCTGATCATTAAAAATAATTTGATTAATCATTTCAATCCTCCAATAACATTTTAAGGAATTCTTGGTCAGGTTCGCCATTTACATAAACTTTCAGAAAATCATCACTTCCGTATTCAAAACTGATTCCTGTATCATCAAGATATTGTGTTAAAAAATCTGCTAAACTTGAAGGATCGCATTCTTTTATTAAAGTTACAGAAAGTTCCCTTGCTTTTTCAATTTTCATTTTCATGTTGAACATCCTTTTAAACTCTTCAAAATTTGTAGAAAAACCCATAATAAAGAAAATACAATAAAAACATCTATTATTTGAGACAATGCTGGTTTATTAAACCACTTCACTTTAACTTCCTTATGTTTAGGCCATAAAAAAGGCCGGAAAGTTTTCACCTTCCGGCCTTCAAAATTTCAGGAAATTTCTGCCCTAAACCATATACAAATAGCCCTTAAATTCTGCTCCGTAGCGTTCGCAAAGTTTTGGAAAACTCACGGGCGCAATTCCCAACAGAGTCCTTACACGGGCCACACAGGGAGTTGTCACGCCCATCTTTCTGGCAATTTTCTTGTCCGAAAGAATTCCCAAAACTCCAAGAGCAGGACGCCACTGAATTCTTTTGTATTCAGTAACAAAAACTTTCTTCAGTGCATTTTCCCGGCGCATCATTTCGTTGAACATTTCCATGATTTTCTCCTTAGTTTTATTAAATGTTGTTTCCAATCAACCATTCATTCAACGGCCCATAGTCCAGAAGATTGTGACCATTTTCCATCTTTTGTTTATCCCAAAGAGTTTCCAGATCCTTTTTTGGAATAAATCCCCACGGAAAAAGGGAAGTGATTCCTTCAATTGTTAAGGGAGATTTTTTATATTTCATGTAATAAAGATACATGACTGCCGTTCCTGGACTTTCTGCTAGTGCAGCTAAAAATAAACAGGCCCAATCTGAATTAACCATTTTCAAATATTCCGCTCTTTTCTTTATAACATTGAACAAAAACATACTTTTTACTTCATTGGGGATTTCCTTTGATTCATTCATGCAACAACCGTAGAAAATTTCACCAATTGGATCCCGCATCGACTCCCTCTTATTATTCTCAAAATCCTCTGCCCACTCGATAAATTTTTCCATAATTTTTCTCCTTTAACGATTAATGTAAAAGATTTTGTAAGGATTTCCACCAAGAAACTCGGAATCTCTGAACAACTCTATACGGATTTCTCCCTTGAAATGTTTAGCTATTCCATATTTAACCAAACCACGTTCAGTTTTATAATGGGAAGTACAATATCTGTTGTTCATTCCAACAGAATCAAACTCTCCCCATTTATTTTTTCTGGTTATTATTGCTTTCATATTTATCACACTCACATTTGTAAGATTCAGAGTAAATTATTCGGCTGCCATCATATTCAACCTTCTTACAGATATTTAACTTGTAGACTGTTACAGAAATTATTAATGTTATTATAGCACAAATAACACCAATAACAAAAACATCTACGGCTTCTATTTTTACTTGATCGCTCATGTTGTCTCCACATACCATTCAATAATGATGTCATCATCATCAACTTCCATAACCACATTGCAGCGACTACAGAAATATTTTGTAACTTTGATATCATCAGAGTTTCTGATTTTATCCAGATAATCTATACGGGGAGTTCCGCATTTAGGACATGTTCCATCAAATTCTGTGGGATTGTGTTTAGACATATTATTTCTCCATAACCACAGCTTCTGCCGCATAAATATTTACACAATTTTTGTATATTGGATTTAGTTCCATAAATCTATCATAACCAGCATATAGAGCAGAAATTACATTAAAATGCTCCATTTCAATTTCTACAATATCTATTGTTTTTCCGGCATTTCTTGTATTCGGTAAATTCTTCCATCTGATATCTACAATAACTTTCATATTATCTTCCTGGAAAATACCAAGTTAAATATGGATCATCAGAATAAGAAACTCCGCCTTTTGTGAAAGTTTCTGAAGTTTCTCCATCGAATCTTGGACAAAGAATTATTCCACCGGGAACATCATCAAAGGAGGAAAATTCTACAGACCAAAATCCACTTTTTTCTCCCTCACTTTTTATATATTTTTGTGGAATTTTGCTCTTACAAATAATTCCTTCAAACATAGGAACACTCCCGTAAAATTTTAGCGGTAACATCGTATTTATCAAAACGAATAGGAATCTTTACCTGAAGAATTCCACCACAAATATGAAGTTCAAATCCAAAAGGACGCTTGAACATTTTGGTAATTTTTACATTCTTTTCCGGAAAAACTTCCTGAAAAATTTTCTCAATATGGGGGCGATAATCATTGATATCTTCATATTGATTTTCGTGAAGCCAACGCTCCACATATGGAAAAGTTCTTTCAATAGCTTTTTCGTTAATTTCATCCCAAATAATTTGCGTCTTATCTTCGTTCATATAATTGCTCCCGTGGTGTTGTTCGTAGGTATTATCAATATTATCGGAAAAAGATTCCTTTTCCTGTTCAGCCTTTTCGTCTTCTTGGGCTACTTGAGTGCGATAAAACTCATCCTCTTTATGAGATGTAACAGCATAATCGAATTCTCTATCGTCTTCTTCGTCACTCACGGCTACACCTCGAATTTCATATCTTTCTTCCACAGTAACAATTTCAGACCAAAAATCTGCAATAATTTCGTCAAGATTTCTGGTAAAATCTGACGATTGCTTTACGGCTACAGTACGTAATTGCATGTTAAAAAATTTGAAATGGTGTTTTCCACCAAAGAAATCATAGATAGCGATTCCTTGTGGAATATCATAAGCGAAAATCCCATAAACATATGTGGAAATAGCTTTAGCTTTAAACATTATTTTCTCCTGGCCTAAAAAAACCCGCCAAGTAAAACCTGGCGGGCCATAGAAAGTTTCCGAAAAATTTTAGCCGAATAGAATAAGATGATCGTGTGGATATTCAAATCCATGATCAATCATGAACTTTTCAGCAATTTCCAACGATGTTTCCTTGTCTGTACCATCTACGGTGACAGACAATTCAACTTCAACTTCCTCAAAAATATACCTATACACATATTCCATAAATAATCCCTACAATGATGGTTATGGAAATAATGGCATCTGAAACTTTTGCCCACTTGGGCATCATGCGCCAAGTTGCCTTGGCTTTTCTGTTAAAATCCCGGATCTTCATCATGAATTTCCTCCTGATTATTGTGGTTAATAAACATGTTGTTCATTTCAATAAAAAACTCTACATGCTTCTGGTCTGTTTCATTTGGAGCATTATTGAATTTCCTTTTTGCATCAATAAGACTCATTCCACCATTAAAACCTACAACAACCTGAAACACGCACCCATCATTAGTTTCTACAATAAATCCCGCAGAATTGTTCCACATCAAAGCTTTCTGACGTAAACAATTCCCGTATTTGTTTCCGATCTTAAATATTTCTCTAGGATTAGAGGTTATCTGTTTAATGTAAGGAAAATCACATTCAATCTTACTAAAATCGAAGAATTCCCTATCTTCACACAAAAGGCTCTCGAAATAATCCACCATTTTCTTGACGGAGGTGAAGTGCGGAATTTTCATATCGCTCAAATAAAGATTGTTGAGCGTATATTCTATTCTGTCCAAATTGGACGGGAGTTCATAAACTTGTCCGGCTTCCCGAATAATTTCCCTTTTGAAGAAATCACTTCTTCTATTCTTCCACAAATTTCTGATATTTTCCGGATTGCACTTTGCAAAACTCTGGATGCGATACAAAGCATCCGGCAAACTATCACGAAATGCACCATAAAGATATCCAAGCCTTCTCGGATTGATATCCGTCCAGTTATATTCAAACTGGGAATAAATTTCTCTGGCAAGTTTCTTCGATATTCCCGCCACTCTTGCAATGATTGGAGGAGTAACGCCAGCCAATCTTGCAAAAATTGCCCAATAAGGCGTATTGTGCTTGTTTATGTTTTTTCCAAAGTAATGTTCAAAAACACTATCTTTGATATATTCGTACCTATAAAACATCCTCAATTCAAACGGAACTTCTCCGTTTTCCAAATAATGGCACAAATAATTATCGTGTTCATCGAATAAATCAAAAAGGGTATTTTCATCTAGAATTTCATCTTCTCTTGCTTCGATCTCTTTTTCAATCGTTACGGCCACAATCTTTTTCTGGTAAACGAGAGCCGTTCCAGATTTGTGTAAGTTTCTATTTTTAACATAAATTTGCTTGATTTCAAAATCTTCCTCATAGGAAATCAATTCGTCAGCCGCATTATCGCAGAAACAATTCAAAAATTCTCTTCTCTTGTTGTTTCTTTCCATAGCAATGTGATGCTTGGAAAAACACAAGAAAGGGGTATATTCCTTATTCGATTTCTGCTTGATAGTGCGGGACATAGTTTTCTCCTTTTGTTGTTAAAGTTTCTAAAAGTTTTCATAAAAAACCCGCCAAGAAATAATCCTGGCGGGTTATAGAAAATTTCTAGAGATAAGGATTCTCAATTTCCCCAGCGTGATTTTCCATAATCTGGACAATCACCCACTCCACAGATTTTTTCTCGTTTTCCCGATCCTCTTTATTTTGCATAAGAGAATCGTCTATTTCCTTATAAATATCTTCCAGAAATTCCTCACAGAAATCTTTCCTCATTTTCACCAAAGATTCTATTTGTCTGTTAATGGAATCAATACGGGAAGCAAACTTACTGTCGGAAATTCCAACAGTAGACAATTTCTTATTAATTTCTGCATAATTCATAATTTTCCTCCAATTATTTGTAGAGCATTTCCTTTTTGAACTCTTCAAGCACAAAAGCGTGCTTCTCGTTGTAAGACATTTCAGAAAGAATATTTAGGGGATAATCTTTACAATGGGAATATTCCTTTTCTCGATCATAAAAACCAAAGCGATCAGATTCATTAAACCAATTTTTAACCATCACCGCACCAATCAGCTTTCCTTCATAATAAATACCAAATCCATTTTTATTATTCTCAATTACATGAAACATATTTTCCTCCAATTATTTGTTAAAAATTATTCCAATAAATTTTCCAAAAAATATCTAAAAAATTTCCAGACATTTTCAGGAAAATTCCCCTGCCAAGTATAAAAACCTGACAGGGGAATTAAATCTATATTAGCTGTAAACCAGCTCCAAATTGATTTGTTTATAAAAATAATGCTTTTTCCCTAGCCTCATTTTCTTCTCAACTCACCGGTATACGCTTATGAAAATAATGGTGTATTGCCGCCGATGATTGGTTTTTTCATTTCAGCACAAGATAAATAATTTTATCTATTTTATGAAATTACTCCAACCAGTGTCCGACACAATATCTTACAACCAAAGCGTCATTTTCCTTTGCCAGAGGAATAATGTACCAGCTTCAAATTTTCAAAGATCGGAAACGAATTTTCATTAATTTCTAGCTGACGGGAATTCGTTTATATCTATGGCGCAATTCCCGTCAGCTAGAAATTAATGAAATAAAATATTCCCATCATTATGCTCAATAACCACCATTTTCTCTAATTCGTTTATCAATTCTTTTCCTTTGATCAGAATGTCCTTTTTTACAGGACGAGGAAAAAGATAATGAACATATTCGATTAACAAATTTCTACTTCTTCTTTCTGCAAACCTGGTCGCAAAAGAATAAGAAACGCATCCCTCCAACTCTTCTTCGTATTCCTTCATTAAATCCAAAACCTTTCTGCGAAAATCCCCACAAGATAATTTTGCATAATTTTCCATCTTTTTTCTCCTATCCAATAAATTTTACAAGTAAGGGGAAAAGTCCCGCAGAAATACTGACAACTAAAAATATAATTCTCTTAATTGAAATATAAGAAAGAAACATAAACTATTTCCTCCTATTTCCTCTATTTAATTCTTCCATCATCTCTATGGACAACCCAATCAAGAAAGGAAGCACAATAAGGATAAACCCTGCCAGTACAACTTCCAAGGCATTCAAACTTTCACCGTACATATTTTATTTCCTCCCTTGCTAAGGGCAGACTCGCCATAGATATAAAAAAGAAACACAAAGTTGAAATTATTTTAACCGTCCCTACTGATACAATCTAACGGCTAAAATATTTTTTTCCTTTTTGTTTTTTTGAATGATCGCCTTTTTTATTTTTTATTTGAATGCAGAAGGGGAGAGCCTTTCGACTCTCCCCTTTCAGGTTTTAGTTGTCCGTGAAATGGATCATCAGTCGGTTGCCATTTCTATCGGAGGGACTTTGCAGGTTGTAATTCACCGGATTAGCCGGGGCTTCAACCTTGCCAGTGTAGCGGTCAACCTTGCCTTGTGTTCCGGCCATTATGGTTTGAACTGCCTTGGCAACTTCCTCTTCGATAGAGTTCCGGCGGGAAGAAATGTTACCCTTTGCGTCCTTGACCTTGCGGAACATGGTTAACGGGGCAAGGTCGCTTGTCTTGACAGTGTAGGACGCTCCGGGAACATGGCAGGCACAAAGAGCGACAATGCGTTTTGCGACAACCTGAAGGACGCTTTCCTTCTTGGTTGTGGCTTCAATGCACGCCAAGGAAGCGGGGCAGGAAACAAGGCCCTTTGCCTTCATGACCTTGGCAATTTCTTCCTGAAGTTGCTTTTCTTCCTTGGTCAACTTGGCAGCTTCCTTTGCATGGGCCGCAATGTTGCTTTCCGCTTCCACAACCATTTCAATGGTTGCAATATTGGTTTCAACTACGGTTTCGGCTTGAATTGCAATGTTGTTCTTTTCCATGTTCTTTTTCTCCTCGGTTGTGTTAAGATTGGTTTCGGTTTCCTTGCCCATGTTCTTTTTGTTGTTCTTTCCCATGTTCTTTTTCTCCTCGGTTTCGGTTGTGGTTGCCCCGACCTGCGCTTCCTATTCAATGGGCCTTTCGGTTGCCATTGCCTCGGGGCAGGTCGGTTGCCCCGCAGGTCGGGGCAGATATTTGAAAGAACGCAACTTGGCGTGAGACGTATTCAACATAATGGACGGGGGAAGTCAACAGGATCTTTTTCTTCAATGGTTCCAGGTAGTTAGGACACCCCCTTCAAACGCCTTGAAGCCAGGTGGGGCATCCGGACTGGCATCACCCCACCACAATTTTTTATGTAATTTTAGAGCGAAAGTTTTTGAATGGTCTTATACCTACTATGATTTATTTATATAGTTTTTTGAATAGTCTTATGCGTATTATTAATTTTCTCTGAATGAATACCCCCCCCCCTCTTGTGTATGGTAATTTTGGAATTTGTTTTTTGATGAGGGTTTCTAATTTTGGTGAAATAAAAATTGGTGGAAAATATTTTGATTCTGAATGTTTATCTGGGTTGTTTGACATGTAGTAAAGAAAGATTTATTTCTTGTGGCGTGTAAATAAATTCTGTGGGAGGAATTATGAAAATATTTTTGAATGGTGAATTGGTTGATGTTGGGGATGTTTCTCCTGCTGGTAGAGAAATTGGTGATTTGTTTAGGGAGAAATTTTCTGAACATACTAAAAAAATGGTTAGCATTTCTGATATGGATATTGAATTTCAAAAAGCTCATTATGCTGCTGTTAATGAATTGATTTATGGGGAATGATTTTTATGAGTCAGATTGAGAAATTAAAAAGACGTAGTGTTGGTTTGGAAGTTATGAAGACCAAAGATTTTACTGCTTTGGTTTGGAATTGTTGTAAAATATGTGATGAAGATAAATGTCCTATTCGTTTGAGGTGTGAGCATATTAATGGGGGAGATATTTGTGTTCCCCAGAAATTGTATTTGGAAAGTATTTATTCTGCTGCTTTGGATATGTTGGGAATTAGTTTTTCTACTAGGGAAGCTGTTCGTTTGGGTGTTCATCTTATTCCCCTTTATTCGATTCTTTTTGAATTGAAAATTGCTGCTACTAATCTTCGGACTGTTTGGGAATATTATGGAGCTAATGGGGATGTTCGTGTTAATCCTATTTATAAGGAAATTCGTGAGCATACGAAAACAATTGATGCCATGTGGAGTTCTTTGGGGTACAAACAACTCGTTGGGCATGGGTCTTCTTTGGAGGGAGATTCTTCCTATTGCGATAACATGTTTAAGGACGATTAAGGTGAAAAGATGGAAAACGGCTTACTGGGTGCTGCCATTCTTTATCTTGTGATCGGGACTGTTAAGACGTTTACCAGAGAAGTTTGTAATCGAAACGGTACTCCTGGAACTTTTTATGATTATATTATTTGTATAGTTTTGTGGCCTTTTATTAAGGAAGAATCATGATATACTTAATTTTGTGTTTGATGGCGTATATTTTTATCGGGATTAATAAATTGACTTGTTATGAAATTTCAAGATTGGAAAGTGGAAATTATTTGACGAATAAAGAAGCTGCTCTTTATATTTTGTCATGGCCTTGGAGATAATATGAAAGACATCCTTTTTAAGAAATTTAAAATTTCTGATAATGAGGAACTGTTTGTTCCTAATAAGCCGAAAAAAGAAAAATTGATTCGGCGTAGGAAAAAAGTAGCTGAAGTTAAATTGGATGGAAAAATTTCTAAGGATCAAAACAAATCTTTAAAAAAATATCGTGAAGGTGGGGAGGGGTTTATTCGTTGGTGTGAAGATCATGTTCACTTGGCAATTTACAAAGAGAATGCTACCGTTCCTACATGGATTCCGATGAATGAAATGCCGGAGGATAAACATCCTGAAACTGGCAGATCGTATAAAGACATGTGGGAGATGCAAAAACCTATTCTTCGTAAAGCTTTAGCTATGGAGAATGGTAGATTTAAATACAGGCTGATTGTTTTGTGTTGGATGCGTGGTGATGGTAAATCTCTTATTGCTTGTTTGATCCAGCTTTGGAAGTTTTTCTGTTTTCCTCGTCAACAGATCATGTTGGGTGCAAACTCGAAAGATCAGGTTAAATTTGTCCACTACGATATTATGAGAGAAATTATTCAGAACTCTCCTAAACTCGTAGCGATTATTGGTAGAAAGAATATCCAAGAAAAAGAAATGAGGCTGGTTGATTCCAAGAAAAGAGTTATATCTATCGTAAGAAGTATTTCAAGTTTTAGTGGTATCGTGTCGAACATTACCGGGTACACTTTCTCGGAAATATTCGATATGAAAAATCCCAAATTTTTCGTGCAGTTAGACGGTTCTATCCGTAACATGCCAAACGCCCTTGGAGTCATAGATTCCACGGTTTCAGAGAAATCGCACATCCTGTACAAATTATACGAATCTAGTTTGGCCACACAGGGCGAGGACAGCAACCTCACTTACTTCTCGTACCGATGCTCTCCCACCGGGGCCGCAGAGGACTTTTTTAATCCTCAAATGACGCAAAAACAGTTGGACGATTATCGCCGTAAGTTTCCTGCTGTTGAGTTTGCCAGATACTTTCAGAATCTGTGGGATACTGGAATTTCCATATTATTCACAGATCATGCCCTTGAGGCTATGAGATATATCGGAGTTAATAAAAAAATAATTGTTGGTGGAGATACAATTCAGAAGTTGATTCTTGAGAAGAATGAAAAGAAAAAACTTTTGGAAATCCCTGAAGATGAGAGGAGGTTTCCGGTAAATGTGGAAGAAATTAAACAGCACGAAAGAACCCTATATTCTCTTCTTACACCAATATCCGACATTTATCGTTTGGACTATTCCGACTATTTTTGTGACATGGCCAATTCTTATGACTTGGATAAATTGACAGAAATTTTTGATACCCATTGGGTTATTGGTTGTGGTGTTGACCGCGCCGATCCGATGAAAGAGAAGCAGGAAGGAGCAAGAACAATTGTTTCCTTTATTGCGAAAGGGCTGAAGGGCAGTAGAAGTGAACCGGCCAAATTTAACAGTGAGAACTCCGTAAATCAGTACATTTACATTGTTCTCGGTGTTAAGCATGTGGCTTCTTCTTCCCTTGATGATATCAAAGGGGAAATCAATTTAGCTGAAAACGAGTTTCAATATATCGACACTTATTGCTCTGAGCGGTGGGGCATGTTCGATATTGAGCCTTGGTTGGTTGATAAGGATATTGAGGTTGAAATTTTACACCCATCCCCCGCAAAACAGAAAGAGGGCTTTTCTGAACTGTACTCAGCGATAGCAAATGAGAGATTTAAATGCCCCCCTATCGGATATCATGGATCAAAAAAGAAGGATATTTTATACGAAGAATTGGAAACTGTAGAAACCACTTCCGGAAAAGATTGGTACGGATCTCCAGAAAAGTTTAAGTCTGGTGGCATACAGGATGACTGTGTGTTCTCTATTGTGTGGAATATTTACGGTTTGCGGTTCAAGACGGTAGATGATATGCAACCTAGAGTTGGCAAGGATTTTCTTGGGGAGTTCATCAGGAATAAAGACGTTTACGGATCTTATTAGGAGTAACTTATGGAAGGAAGTATTCAGCAAGGAATTCAGGCCCTAATAGATATGCCTGATGATCAGCTTAAAGAGACTATGCTCAATGTTGGCATTTATGGTGGAAAAATCACAAAGGTGGATGATGAAGGGTTTCCAATTTATGGAAAGGGAACCGCTGAACTTATCAGGGACGTATTGGAGCTTCAGCAGGAATGCTGGAAGAAATATAACACAAATCCGCAGATTTCTACAGCAATTACGGACAATTCCGGAATTGTTTGCGGTAAGGGTTTTTCTATTTCTTCCCCACATCAGGACATCAGAAAGTTCTTAAATGAGATTATCAAAGACTCAAGAAACAGGCTTTATGCCAATTTTAAGAAGTTTTACACAAGATCTGATATCGAGGGCGAGCTTTTTCTGTCATTAACTGCACATAATGACGGTTTTGTTGAAATCGACTTTATGCACCCCGAAAAATTGGTAAAAATCTACTACCACCCATCTAAATCCACTCTTCCCCTTTATTACACGTTCAAGATTATGGAAGAGGATTCTTCTGGTTTACAGACCGAAAAATTGGTTAATATCCCATCAATTTATCTTTTCGAGATGCCAAATTTGATACCTTTGATGGAAAAAAGTGCTGATTTTAAGAACAATCCTACCAGAGCTTTTCGCAGAAACAGGCGTAAATTCAAGAAAACTGGGGGCTATCAGACGTTCATAGTGGCTTGGGATAAGAGTTTGTTCACAGAACGGAACGTATCTCAGATGGCTACAACGATTGAGTGGGCAAATCACTATGAAAACCTGAAAAGGTATGAGATTGATCATAAAAGGTCGTCCGGATCTTATCTTTGGACTGTCACTTTTGAAGATGTGAAGGCTTTTAAGCGTTGGTTGGCACTTACTGACGAAGAAAAGGCAAAAACTGGCATTATGCAGACAAAAACGCCAGGTGGTACGCTTGTTTTGCCTCCCGGAATGTCTTTAGAGGTGAAAAATCCCCAGTTACCTAAGATTTCTGACTCTGATACTGACATTTTACACATGATAACTTCTGGTTTAAATAAGCCTGAAGACATGGTAACAGGACAGTCAAATGGAACATACGGTTCTGTTAAAGCGTCCAGAGGGCCAGAATCTGATAGAAATAAGAACAGGCAGTATGATTGGGAAATTTTTCTTAGGTATGATTTTTTCCGGTTTGTTTTCTTGATGGGAAGTAGATTTAGGAAAATGGAGATAGAAAGAGAGGAAGAGGTTGTTCTTGATTTTAAAGACCAGAAGGAGGTTTTCGGAAAAGAATCTGTTCCTGTTTGGGAAAGTATGGAAATCACATTTCCGATGTCTGAGGTTTCTGATCTGGAAAGCACAACCAAAGCTCTTATGGGAGTAAAACACGGCAGTTTGGCTGACACTTTGGGTATTCCTAATGCCCATATCGCAGAAAAACTTGGTATGCCAAATTACCGTTCACTCAGGGCAAAACACGCGATTGAGAAGAAAAAGTACCCTGAACTTGTTATAGCCGTTGAAGAAAATAGTGATACAATTGATTCAGCAGATGAAAGCAAAATGCTTGAAAAAAAGAAATCAGGAGATACAAAGGGGAAAGTAAAAGATGAAAAAAAGAAGTAGATTAATTGCAGAATTGACCGAAAACTGTTGGGCCATATATCCTGAACAGTATACGTTTATGTTGAATTTTCTTCTTGGTAATGTTGCTCCTGACAAGGCTCTCGCTGAAGAGATGCGGGAGAGAAATAGGGCTGTTCAAGAAGAAAATTCTAATATTATTGGTGATACAGGAATAGCCTACATTCCTCTGATGGGCACCATTTATCCAAGAACCAGCTATTTTACTGAGATGTGTGGTGGAGTTTCACTCACCGATCTTACTAAAAAATTTATTGAGGCCAGGGACGATGAATCCATAAAGGGAATTATTTTGGACGTTGATGGACCTGGCGGTGCCGCTACTGGTGTTAATGAATTTGCAAACACCTTGTATAATTCCCGTGGTTCAAAGCCGATATATGCTTATGTCGGTGGAACTGCCGCTTCTGCTACATACTGGATAACTTCCGCAGTCGATAAGGTTTTTGCTGATGCTACTGCTAGAGTCGGCAGTGTTGGAACGGTTGTTGGTGTTCCAAAGAAAAACGATTCTTATTATGTTGAAATTACAAACACCCTTTCTCCGTACAAAAGGCCGGATGTAGAGAACAAGGATCATTATAAAAACATAGTCAAATATCTCGATGACATGACTGATGTTTTTTACGGATCTTTGGCCCGTAATTTTGGTTTGGATAAGGATTTTGTGATTAAGAATTTTGGTGAGGGAGGTATGAAGGTCGGGCAGACTGCACTTGATTCAAAAATGATACATGAAATAGGTTCATTTTCTGGTACAGTTGAATCTATGTTGGACACCCTTACCTCCACTGAATTTAGGGTTACTACTACTGGAAACTCTTCATTCTTTGATATGGGAGGGCGGGTTGACAGTTTTACTAAAACAAATGTAAATGAAGAATTGTCTGAGGTTAAAGGAGGAATCATGGATCTTAAAGAACTTAAAGAAAAACATCCGGCTCTTGTTTTGGAAATCGAAGAAGCTGCTTCAGCAACAGCTTTGAAGGGTTCCGAAGAAAAAACCAATGCCCTGTTGGATCAGATTCAGAAAAAGGACATCGAAATTGGTAATCTTGCTTCTGAAAATGAAACTCTGAAAAAGAGTCTGAGAGAACAGGAAAAGGCGGTTTTGCAGTCCCGCACTGAAGCCGCGAAGGAAAAGGCCCATTCCATTTTCCTTGAGAAGATGGGAGAATCTATCATCCCCGAAAAGCTTCACACCAAAGTCGAAAAACAGGTCAAGTTTTCCGATTTTCTCACTGAAGAATGTAATCTTGATGAAGAAAAGTATTCTGAGGCTGTTGCTTCGGAAATTGCTGATTGGGAATCCTCCCTTTCTGGTGATAAGGAAATTAAGGGTGTAGTTACCCGCACTGACGAAAAGAGCCAGAAATCGGAAGAAGAAAAGAATGAAAGTGAAGATGATGAAACTGTTAACAGGCTGCTCGGTCTGGCTAAATAAGGAGAATAGATTATGGCTAAACCTATCCTTGGTATTGGAGTTACTAATGCCGGTCTTGGCGGTTATGTCCCCCAGGTAAACCGCACTGGTTTTACTGAAATTCGTGAACGTAAGCTCTTTTTCTCCCAGAGAGAGCTTGGTCTTTTTATCCCCAAAACTCTCCGTGGTGGTTTTGGTGATCTCCCTATGGGAACTGTTATGGCTGAAGATACGAATAGTGGCCTTCTTGTCCCTTACATCCCTGACGTTATTGATCTGGAAAAGGATCTTGGTCGTATCGAATTGGTTACTGGTTGTAATGCTGCCAGCACTTTCCAGATCTGGACTGAGGATTCCGGCAAGCTGAAAGTTGGTGATGTTATTGTCCTTACCGACACCGATGCCGCTTACGAAGAAGCTACCGTTTCTGCTCTGGCTGCTTATGATGATAAGCGTTGGACTGTTACCCTTTCTGGTAACACCACCGCTAACTTTGAAGTTGGTGCCAAGAAAGCCAACTGCTATCTGAAGTCCGGTGCTTCTGGTAAACGTTCTACGGCCAAGTATCTGTTGGATCAGGATTCTTACACTGGTGGGTACGATAATCCTAACGGTGCTTTGTCTTCTGTTTTTGTTACCAACGGTATCGTTTATAAAGCTGCCTGTACTGGTCTGGATGCCACTTCTCTCTCGGCTTTGAGTGGCGTGGAAGACGGTATGTTTGCAATTTTCAAGTAAGGAGACATTAAAACATGGCTAAAAATACCCCTAATTCTCTTCGTTTGGAAGTTCTGAACAAAGTTCTTACGAGTCTTCCTGCTGCGCCGGAAAACCGTTTTCTGAACATGTTCGGAACCGATCAGGCCGAATCTGATACTGTCCGTTGGACCGCTGAATACGGTGCAATGGGAATGACTCCGTTTGCTGCTCCCGGTGCTCCCGCGCATGTTACCACTGACGATGATTGGTACTCTGAGGGTTCGGCCCGTGCTGCGTACTACAAGGAAAAGCGTTATTTTGACGAATCTTTCCTGAATAACCTGGCTGATCCCCTGAATCCCATGAAGCGCAAAACGGCTGAACAGATCCTTGCGAAAAACATCTCCAAGATGAATTATCGTATTGGTCGTCGTCGTGAGTGGATGATGGCTCAGATGCTTTTCCGTGGTGGCTTTTCGTACACTCAGGAAAAGGGACTGAAGTTTACTGTTGATTATGGTGTTCCTGAAGCCCACAAGCTGGTTCTTACTGGTAATGATGTTTGGGGTACTGGCACTACCCGTAACCCTGTTGAAGATATCTATGATATGAAGAAAGTCATGAAGGATGATGCTGGTGTTGAACCTGAAAAGGTTGTCACCACTTCTGAAGTCGTGAAGCTCCTCATGTTCGATGATTCTATTCGTGAGCTTCTGAAGAAGTCCACTTTTGGTGATGGTAATCTTTTTGCTGCTCCTGCTAAAGTTATTGGTGAGCTTCTTGGTGTTGGACCTTTGGAAGTTTATGACGATATCTATGAACACAGATCTCACCTTCTCACGAACGTCGCTATTGGTTCTGGCACGGTTGTTGTTGAAGATGCTATTGATTTCGAGGTTGGCGGCACTGCTCGTATCCGTGACATGAGCAAGCCCCGCACTTACGAAGATATCAAGATTACGTCTATTGATCACTCCACCAACACGCTTACCTTGGCTTCCAACACCACGAAGGCTTATAAGGGTGGTCGTGACATCGTTATCTGCCGTAAGCGTTTTATTGATGAATACTCTTTCATGATGTTCAACTCCACTGCTGAAGGGCAGAAGATTGCTGAATTCATGGAAGCTCCCTACGGCCTTGATCGTCGTTGGGGTAAGTATGCTGATACGAAGGAAGAATGGGACCCGGATGGAATCTGGTTGCGTATCCAAGATAAGGGCCTTCCTGTTCTGTATAATCCTGAAACCATCGTCACCATGAAGGTTAAGTAAGGAGTCGTTATGCGTGTTCGTCTGCTTATGACCATGAAAGCAAGAGTTCCTGGTGGTGGATCTGTTATTATTCCTGCTGGAATCTATAACGATGAAGATCCTAACTTCCCTGAAGCTCTTCGTGGTGAAAGCAGACCTGGAGTTGTGGTAAAATTGGATGAAGCCCCGGCCTCTGTGCCGGGGCCTTCCGAAAACGATAATTCTGGGTCTGAAGATCCTGATGATGAGGATAATTCCTCTATTGGTGAAGAAGAAGGCGTAGAGGAAGAGGAAGAAGGCGTAGAGGAAGAGGAAGAAGAAGTAGTTAAAGAAAAGAAGGTTGAAAAGAAGTCTTCGACAAAGAAGGATAAAATTAAACGTAGGGGTTAAAAATGCCCATCAACAGCACCGATGACTTTATTGAAGGTATTAAATTGCGGATGGGTGGAAACGCCGTAAATTTAACTGAAGATGGTCTTGGGGTGGCTGCTGAAACTGCTTTGAACGAATTAGGGTGGTCTATTCCGGTAGACCACCCTTTAAAAATTTTTTGGGCCTATCAACGTGGTGTTCGTCATTCTGTTTTTATTTTGATGGTGGAATCCGCGCACAAATTTAGGTACAAAGAAATATTCCTTCAAAACCGTTTTGCACACTACAAGGCGATGATTGATGATATGGATAAAGCTTTCGAGAAAGTTAAAGAAGATAATCCTGAACTGTTCCCTGATTCCATTTATATGGACGATGATACAATAACCTCCAGTTTGTCTTTTTACATCCCAAATATCAGCCAATTTGATGGTCTTGGGAGGATTGAATAATGGGAATAGCTGACGATCTTGCTTCTGTTTTTGACGAGATTGGGACAGAGGTTGAGCTTGTCGGCTCTTCTCCTGTAGTCAAAGAACGGATAGATTATTCTGAAACCGACAAGGTTGGGATTTATTCTGTAACCCTTCGTGCCGGATCTAAGCTCCCCGTAGGCAGTGAAATTAAAATATCTGCTAGTGGGGAGCATTATTTTATTTATGGTGGGGCTTCTGAGCTTTTTGAGAACTCTGTTGTTATTACTTCTGGTAAAATGTTTCAGGCAACTCATCAGGTAAAATTGATGCGTAGATCAATGGAAAAAGATCCTGTAACTAGAAAAGAAACGGAAACTTGGGAAGAGGTTGAACAGTTCTGGGCTCATGTTTCTGTTCCGATTACTGGAAATGGTCTTAACACTGATGCTGATGATGTTTTTTTCATTAATTCTGTTTTGCGTCTTATTGGAAAGCCTTCTGCTAAAGTTGAATATTTGGACAGGATTCAATTTACAAACGCTTATTTTCAGGTTGGAACTGTAGATTATGTGAAGTATTCTGGTTTGTGTTCCCTTGAACTGGTGGAGGACACAAGATAATGGGATACGAAGGGTACGTTTCTCTTATAAAGGGCGGAACTTATGTACGCAGGGCTAGTCTGGTGCATATGCCCTTGTTTTTGTGGGGAGATGATTACGGCAGGGATAGGATATTCTCTCAGGCAAACCAAGAAGTTCTTGGAAAGCTGGCTAAGTTAACTGGAACATCAAGAATAAAAGCAAGCGATTTTATTTATAAGAATGGTTCTTTTCAGAGTGCTTCTTATCGTTTCAGTAAAAATGTGGCTGATCAGTGTGCGGCTTTTGTTAGGATGGGTTTTTTAAAAAGGACGTATGAGGGCGAAGTAGCCAGGCTGTATAAGAGAACGGTTAGGAAAAAGAAGAAATCAATAAGTTTATTAGGAAATCTTTTAACGGCGAAAGACCCTGAACATATTGGTGTCCTTTTTGGGAGCACGGTAAAAGCAATTCAATCTTTTCGTACAAATATGCGGGATGAGACAGGGGAAACTAAACACACTGGGTACGTGGTTGGTATCCCTCATAATTTGTACTCTATGGATAAAAGACCAGAAGATAAGGATAAGGGATCTAAAATAAGTTTTACAAAGTTCAATAAATCTTTTCTAGGTAAAAAACTTGTAAAATCAGAAAAGGTATATTTGAGTGATAAATTGTCTTGGTTGGAACACGGGTCATGGAAACAGCAACCAAGAAGAATATTTTCTATAGCCATTGCAGATTATTTAAAAGTAGCCGGATTTGAGATCGGTAATGGGATATTTTCTTTTGATTCCTCATCTCCTGTAGCACCGGCAAAGGGCAAAAAATCCAGCGGAGGTGGGAAAAAAACCAAAACCACTAAAGCTAGAGTTAAAAAAGGCAGTAAGGTGGAAAAGTTTGTTAAACCCGTTTCCGAGTCTGTTGCTAGCCTAGTTGGTGCTGCTATAGAAGCAGAAACAGGGATAAAATTTGAATTTAAGATAAGAAAAAAGGGCCAATAATCAACCTTTACAGTTGAGGTAATTATGGATATTGTCGGTGTCAGAGTTGAAGAGGCATACGTTGCATGTGAGATCAGCTTAACAGAATTAAAATTATTAAAAAAAGCTCTCGACAACTGCACTCTCAACTATGATTCTTCCAAAGAGGAAGAGGCGAAGTATTACACAGCTTTCATGGGTTTTTATACCATGATTGATGATTTTATAAAGGATGCGGAAAATGACCAGTTATAATGGTCTTAAAATATCAATGAACAATTTCATTGAACAAAATTTATCATCTTACACTATTGTGTTTGATGAGAATTTTGCGGACCCTGAAACCTTTGAATCAGGAGCAAAGTGGCTAACTCCGGTTTATGGCCCTTTTGATCCAGATAGTGTTGTCAAGGAAATTGAGTTTTTCGTATTTTGCTTTTCAAAGGGGGATATTGAAGGACTCGAATTATCTGAAATGATCGATTCTGTTTGTGGGATTTTCTCCGATCCCACGCAAAATGACGGCAATAAACGAATTCCGTTTAATGTTGTCAAAGACGGGGTTCTCCTTCAGGTATCAACAATAATAGCCTCAGACATAAATATTGAAGGAACCTTTCGTCTTGGGGATTCTACGCTTGGTCAGGGTGTAAGAATTAATCTTTTGTGGTGCTGAACATGAAAGAAATAACGATTACATGCCAATCTTGTGGAAGGCCCCTTGTTAAGCGTTTGCCAAATGGTGTTTGGCATTTCATGTTCGGTAGGCAGATAAGTGGAGATAGGCCAGCCGTGGATTTATATGTCCAAGGAAACATGAAAATTCGTTGTTGGCGTACTGATTGTGGTTTTTTTAATACTTTGAATTATTTCCCTAAAGGAGATTAGATTATGAGAACTGGTCCGGTTACTAAAGATACGAGTACCGTTGCTGTTGGCCTTGCTCAGATCCGTGTTGGTCTTTCTGCTACCAACGTAGCTACTGCTACCCCTGTTCTTACTTCTGCCGATTCTATGGGCGCACTGGCTGATACCAAGTTTAATACCACTGCTGAATATTGGAAACTGGAATCTGGTTTCCCGGCCCTTGAAGACTTGTCGATTCCTCTGAAGGAAGCTGCTTCTCTGGAGTGTTCTTTCAAGGAAATTACCCCCAGAAACATGGCTCTTGCCCGTGGTATTGATCCTTTCAGCGTTGGTGCTGGTTGGACTTTCTCTGGTGTTACCAAAATCAAATCTGCTGCTGGTGTTGTTGATACCACGAAACCTGTTGGCACTTCAGGTGCTGGCACTATTGTGGACACCTTCACCATCACCTTCACCTCTGCTACGGCATATGGCGTTACCGCCATGTCTGGTGTTACTGTGGGTGGCACTGGTGCTATCGGTTCTGCTTCTGCTTTCACGATTGCTGCTGCTGCCGCTTTCACCATTCCCGCTAACTTCATTACCGGAACCATTGCTTCTGGTGACGTTTTCCGCTTTACCATCACCAAAGATGGTTATGCTAATAACCATGCTGGAACCATTGGTCTTGGTGGACTGAAAGCTCCTGAATATGTTCGTATGGAAGCCGTTTATACCTATCCCAATGGTACGAACACCATGACGATCATCTTCCCCCGCGCCAACGTGACTTCTTCGATGGAAATTGCTTTCCAGGCTGCCGATAACGCTGCCCCGGCCATTACGTTTGAAGCCAAACGTGCAGACAGTGAGGTTTCGGGGGGATCGGCGGCTTGGGATGAAATGCCTCTTGGTGTTATTGTGTTTGGTTAAAAACCCATCTACATCCTCCTTTGGGTTGGCCCCCGGTGGAATTCATGCTCCCACCGGGGGCTTTTTATTTGCATTGTCAAGTAGTAATTTTTTCTGTAGATATGAAATATCTTTAACCTAAAACACTAATCCTATGGAGTTTTTATGCCTATCGTACCTTCCTTTAAAACTGTTGTTATTGGAATCAGAGATCCTAAAGAACGTACAGTTTATCCTCTTTCTTGGCACGATTTGAAACAACTTCAGGCCATCATTGGTTCAATTATTGCCGGATGTGTTAATTTGACAGATTCCGGTTACACACAGGAACAGCTTTACCAGTATGTTCTTTCTCGAATTTCCGATCATATTGTAGAGATTTTGAATTTGGTAATAGAGGGTGATCCTGTCGATGAAAGAGAAATTTCCGTAGAACAGGTTTCGGAATTGGCCCTCATTGTTTATGATATGAATTTTGAGGTGATCTCAAAAAACGTGAAGAGCCTTCTTCAGAAAAAGAATCTGCTGAAGAAGGCGTAAGAAGAGAGATACCGATAGATGAGGTATTGTGCTCACTTCTGCACTTTTACCCATCTGTTACAATAAAAAATTTCACAAGTTCTTTTAAATTGGGCGGACTAACTTATAATCAGATAGAAACTTTATATGAGAATTCTATCTCTTATAAAGAAAGGGAATATGAAATAATCGGGGCTTTTCATGGGATTTCGTTATCTGGAGAAAAAGCAGTCCCGAAATCAGAACTACCAGAAGGCGTAAGCGATGCTAAAACTTTTGTTTTTGGAGATCCGGACTCTTACAAAAGCATGAGTTTAGAAGAAAAGGAACAGCTTACGCAAGAAATGATGGGAAATCATAAACAATGGTCATCTGGTGGTGGCATTGGGAGTAAGAAAAATGGCTGATAATGTATCCAGTATTGTTGTAAGTTTTGGTGCAGCGGTTGACGATAAGACCTTTAAGCAGTCTTTAACCCGTCTTCGTAATTTCATGGCAGAATTTGCCACTGAAATGAAGAAGAGTCGCCCTAAAGCTAATACTCAAGTATTTGATGACTTCGTTGCTAAAGCAGACGAAGCTTTGGGCAAGAAGGGAAGATTATCTAAGACCATAAAAGAGGGGTTGGTTGATTCTTTTAATGCCCTGAAAGGTGATAAGGGTGTTAAGGTCGCATTAGATAAACAGGCTAAAGAGATTGAAGCAGGAAATGCCGCTATTCTTGCAAAAGAAAAAGAGGCCAATAAAAAACGTGAAGATGAGAGAAAAAGAGCATTAGAAGCCCAGAAAAAGAACACGAAAGATGTCCAGGATGAGGCAAAAAAATATGTGGAGGCTGCTGCAAACGCTGCCGCTCAGTCCGCAGAACCAAGAAAGAAAAAAGGAGCTATTACATCTCCTACTGGATCTTCTGGGATTGATGTTCTTTTAGAAGGCGGGACTCTTGCCGCCGATCTTTCTGTTTTTGAGAAAAGGTTAAAGAAAGTTAAGGATTCTTTTGAGAGTGAAATAGAAAACAGTCCTTATCTTAAAAAAGTTTATGGGGCCACAATTGGCAGAGCAGAATCTACTGGTCAGGTTTCTGCTCTTATGGCCGCAGAACAAGAGTATAAAAAATATGCTGCTGCTGCTTTTAAGTTTGAAAAGGTTGGTGGTGGAAAATTCGGATTCAATGCCAATACTGCTGATTTTGATCGCATATTTCAGGCAATTTCTGATAAATCTATTCGTTTTGATAAGGATATTGGATTTTTCAGTACAAATTTTCAGGTTGCCGCAAAAGCTCTCGGTATAACTGTTGATGGGTTTTTGGCTATTCAGAATAAGATGAATCAGGGTGTAGACATACTCGGTAAGATTAAAATGTTTGATGCCAAGTATGGAACTACTGGAATTGATAGCGCGAAATCCCTTCAAAAAACTTATACAGATGCTAATGTTTACTCCCCTACTCTTTTTAAGGCCATGAAAGCCGAACAACAGCCTTGGTTTCAGAAATTAGGGGTGATGGGGGATACAACTGCTGTAGCCAATGCCGCTATACAGGGAAATATAGATCTTACCAATAAGTCTTTAAAGATTAATAATGAGCTTGGTTTGAAAGCCCTCAAGATTGATGAGGATAGAGCAATTAAACTTGGGCTTTTATCTAAGGAATACGGAGGAAATGCTTACCAGATTCAGAATTTGACTAAGGATATAAATAAATTATCTCCTGAATATAAGAAGGTTTTTGATATTCTTAATACCAACATGAAAGATCCTGCTAGCATTAAGAGGAGCCTTGATGTTGTAAAATGGACTGCTGAAGAGGTTGCCAGGTTAAGGGATGCTGGAAAAGCTGTAGATATGATGACTATAGCTCTGGAAAAACAGCAACAGAAGCTTGATGGAAAGAAAACTGCCACTGGAAAACCAAAATTAAGTGATTTCGATAAAACGTATAATAGTCAGCTTTTTGCTTCTCCTGCTGCTAAAAATGCCCTTGATCAGTATGCGGAAGTCTGGGCCAGTAAACTTTCTCCAGAAATGAAGAGAGCTTTGCCTGTTTTTAAAGCAGTTGAAAATGAGGTACAAAGACAGGCTTTGGCTTTGAAAGTGGCAGGAAAGGATGGTGATTTCTTTGCCGCTACGTTTGATCGCGTAACTGCTGTAAATAGAATGTTGGCTAATGAGTTGAAAATAACTTCTAAGGGGTTTCAGACTGTAGCTGAACAGCTTAACCCTTTAGAAAAGTTGATGCTTAAATATAATGGTTCTAGTGAACAATTAAGGCAGTCTATACTCAAAGTTGCACAATCAGAAGAGGTTGGAACCAAGTCTTTTAGGGCGAAGGTAACAGCATTAGAAGCACAAGAAAAGAAGATTTTAGATACAATTGAGAAGATGAAGGCTCTTGGAAAAACTGAGCAGGAGATCCTTACTTTTCGTGGTACTGCCGATCCTATGGCTTTGGCTTTTAATGCCAGATCGGATGCAGCTAGGAAAAGTACAGAAACAATGAAAGAAGTGGCTGCTGAGTATAAGAAAACTGAGCACCATGCCAGTTTGTTAGGTAGAGCCATTAAAGATCTTTATGAAAAGTTTAAAATTTTGGCGGGGTACGCAATATCCGGTTCCATAGCCTATGGGATAGGTAATGCTATAAAATCGGCCATTGTCGGTGTTATTCAGTATGATCAGGCGTTGAAGGACTTACAGGCTGTTACCCAAGCCACATCCTTTGAAACAGAAAGGATGGGGGAAAAAATAAAAGAAGTCGCAACTAAGACTAAGTTTTCAGTTATTGAGGTTGCTGATGGCATGAAGGTACTTGGTCAGGCCGGTTTAACTGCGTCTGAATCCATAGAAGCCATTATGCCAATTGCTGAGTTGGCAACGGCTACTCTTTCTGATTTTGGAACAATAAATGACTTGGTGAGTTCTGCGCTCGGTGCCTTCGATCTTCAGGCTACGGATACTGGTAAAGTGGTTGACGTTTTTGGTGCAGCTATCAACAGATCCAAACTTGATGTTGAAAAGCTTCGTGTTGCTATGAACTATGTTGGCCCTGTTGCTCACGATGCCGGTTTATCGCTGGAAGAAGTTGTTGCTGGCATGGGTCTTTTTGCAAATGCCGGTATTCGTGCTTCCACCATTGGTACAGCTTTTCGTCAGATTATTAGCCAATTAATGACCCCTTCTAAGGAGTTTGCTGAAGCCATAAAAATGGCTGGATATTCTTTGGAGGAGATGAATCCAAAAACTAATGATTTTAGTGAGATCATAACTAAACTTGTTGACATTGTTCCTGATGCTGAAAATGCCTTTAAGTTTTTTGGGCAACGTGGAGCATCTGCTGTTTCTGTTCTTACCAAGGCCGGTAAGGAAGGCTTTGAGGAAATGACAAAACAGATGGGAAGGATAGGAACTGTATCTGAGATGGCGGCTAAACAGTTAGAAGGCATGGCTGTTATAGCCAAGCAGACCAAAGACACCTTGCAAGTTATGTCTTTGGAATCCTCTAAGGTTGTTGGTGTAACAGATGGCCTTAGAATAGCCCTCACATTTTTACGTGATACCCTTCAGGATGTCAGGTATGTTCTTGGGGGGAATGGTGTCGCTATCATGGAGTGGGTTGGGTTTATATCTCTTGCTGTTTTGGGAGTTACTGCCCTTTCTGGTGCTTTTTCTGGTTTAGCTAAAACAGTTATAGGTGCCTCTATTTTAGGGAGTTTGGGTACGCTTTTTAGTAATATAGCTGCTGCTGCTATAACTGCTGGAACTGCCGTGTCTGCATTTTTTGGTGCCTTGACGCCAATTGGGTGGGCCATAACTGCTGTTGTTGGTCTTACTGCTGTTTGGAAGGCTTATGATCTTATAGTCGGAGAATCGGCTAAGACCACAGAAGATATCATAAGAGAGATGTCAAGGCAGATAGAATTACAAAAGCAGGAAACTAAGCAGTATGAGCTTAAAAAACAATATGTAGAAGATTTAATATCAGTGATGAAGGATGAATCTAAATCTTTAGATGAACGGAAACATGCTCTTGTTTTACTCATCAAGGAAGGGGTTAATTTAGATTCATCTATTGTTTCTAACATTAATAATGTTGAACAATTCAATACCGTATTGAAGAATTCTGAAGGAGCTTTAGACTCTTACAAGAATAAATTGGCAGGTTTGGCTGAAGCAAGTAGGGGCACTGTTCTTAGGCTTTTTCAGGATAGGGCTAAAATAGCTGAACAGAACATGAGGAGAATAGAAAAGGAAAGGGAAGTTGGGGTTTTGGCAACAGAAACTATAAATGAATTGGGGGTTTCTGACTCCTTTAATGTTCCAGAGCGTGATCCTGAAAAAATAGCTGCCCAACAGAAAAAATGGGCTGATGAATACGAATCAAGTAGAAGAGACTTTGAAGAATATAAAAGCATGATTCTTGGTTCTTTTGAGAACATGCTCAAAGAGGACGAGAAGTTTGCTGAAGCACTTATCGCTATAAAAGCGAACAACCCAACAAAGGATACAGAGGAAACTCTTAATAGATTTTTTGATGATATGAGTAAGAGGTACAGTTTAGACCCAAAGTACACTGAACAGCTTACCAAAGCTTATGTTAATGATGAAACATCCTGGAACAGCATTTATTCTGCTATAAAGAAGTATTCTCATAATTCCCTTGAAAGGGTTAAACAGGTAGCTAATCCGAAAGAATCTTCTGAATTGGCTGTTATTAATATCCAAAATGCTGTCAGGATGCAGGAAAATCAAAAAGCGGTACAGGATCAACTATTAAATAATTTGAGAGAAAAAGGGGCCAGTGAGTCTGTAATTTTGGAAGAGGTTGATAGGATAAGTAAAGTTAATGAGGAATTATCTAGTCAAACAAAAAAGACTGTTCAGGATAATTTGGAAATAGTTAAGAATAACATTGAAGAAGAAATAACTGCTCAAGAAGAAATAAAAAGGCAACAGGTTGCCAATGCTAAAAGAATAGCCGCAGAAACTGGTGGAACGGCAGCGGCCAGAAAAGCTGAACAAACAGAACTTCAGGCCGAATTGGAACTGGCCCAGTATAGATTTGATAAGTATGAATATTTGGCTAAATTAGCAGAACAGTCAGGAATTGCTAAAGAGAAGTATGGGAGACAGATTAATTCTTTACAGCAAAAAGCTATTACTGATCTTGAAGAAGCAAAGACTAATTTCGCTACAGGAATGAGTTCTTTGGATAAGAAGGATCAGCAAGCGTATGAGCGAGAGCTTGCTGAGAGATTAAAGAGGCTGCAAAAAGTTTATGATCTTCAGAAGGAAGAATTTAACGCTAAAGAAGCTGATGAATTGGCAGAAAATGCCATAAAAAACCATAACAGCGTTAGAACAGAAAAAGAAGAAGATTACAGAATTAGAATGGAGTATGCTGAAAAGCGTTTACAGATTGCCATAGAATTAGAACAGCAGGAAAGGGCTATAGCTGCTGCTGGAGGAAAGGAGGGATTTAAGGGGGCAAAAGAAGTAGAAACTATAACTAAGGACACCACAAATATAAAATCTGCTAGGGATGTAGATGTTCTTGATCAGAAACGTGCTGATATGGAATTGGAGCGTAGTCTGGAATGGGAATATCGTGATCTCCGTTTACAGGATGAAATGGATCTTGCTAATCAGTTGTACGGTTTAGAGAGATTGGCCCATGAAGAGAAGATGACTCAATTGGAGCAGGATTTTGTTGATGAAAAATTGACTTGGGATCAGTATTATGCCGCCCAAGTTAATGAATATCTTCGTCATGGCCAGAAAATGAAGGCTGTTGACAGGCAAATAGCTGATGCCCGTTTAGCTAATCAGATGGAAGTTGTTTCTGGTATGGGCGATTTAATGGGAGAGCTTTATTCCATTAGTGGAGAAAAAGTTAAAGCTTTCTTCTATGCCCAAAAGGCTATGGTTGTTACAGAAATGATTATGAACGCCTACAGAACTTGGGCCAGTGCTATGGCTACTCCTAACGTCAGCCCTTTATTTAATATTCCTATGGCCAATATTATGCTGGCGATGGGCTTGGCTAAAGCTGGACTTGTTGCTGGCTTGACTGTCGGTCAGGGTGTTAAGGGGTTCGCTCAAGGCGGTGAGATTCAGGGATACTCCCCCACCACAACAGCAGATAATGTTCCGATCATGGCTACTGCTGGTGAATTTATGCAACCTGTTCCCACTGTTCAGTATTACGGAAAGGGAGTTATGGAAGCTTTGCGTACCAGGTCAATTCCTAGAGAAGCCCTTTCTTCTTTTGCTAAAAGCTCCTCTAAATCTTCTTCTGGTAGAAATTTTGCTGAAGGCGGGTCTGTTGAAAGTATTCCAGAAAAGGAAAAGTCAAGTCAAGAATCAGTGCAGATTGTGAACATTCTTGATCCGGCCATGTTTGATCAATATGTTTCTTCACATGCGGGACAAAAAGCGTTAATGAACGTAATTAGTAGAAACCCGGCAATTATAAAGAATGCGATTAGGAGTTAAGCATGGCTTTACTTAAACAACAATTAGTTCGCGGGGTAGCTGGAGCATCAAATAATGTTTTTGATGCTATAGTTAATTTTTTAACTGATACACCAGCTACAGCAGGAAGGGATTGGGAAATTCACGCAGATTACCGTACATTGGTTGCACCATACCAGTGCAATCGCGTTATTTTAAAGAATACTGGCAAATCCGATAATGAAGAAATTTATATCGGAATAGAAGCAATTGTCCAATCTGCTGGTATTCAGGCTGGTTTAATTTTGAGAACTTTTTATCAGTTTGATAACACACTTATTAATGATGGGACAGGTAAGTACAATTTTGCAACTCTTTGGAGCAACACCACTTATGGTTCTGCTTTGGGGAATAGCTCCCAGTATTGTTTTATGCCGTTTAAGACAGACGAGTCCACGGCAATATGGGCTAATAAACCTCCTGTTGAGATATGGGTTTATTCCAACAAAGCTAGAGTTATTTTGGTTATTAACACTGAAGAGCGTTTTTCTAACGGTTACATGGGCCAATATATACGCCATGTAACTCCCCAAGAGGTTCCATTTCCTTTGTGCTGTTTGGCTGACAGTTATAATGGTGGATATTGGTCATCTTATTTGGGTTATGACACTGTTGATTGGCTTTCGATATCCTGGAATTCACATCGACAAAGCTTAATTTTTTCTCAGCATGGTCAGTGGTCTTTTACTACTGTCAACAACCAGTATAGGCATTTTGCTTGTAACAGGTTCATGACTCCTTTGGGTTGGAGCTATGATTGGTACATGGACCCCACCAATTCTGCTAATTACTCCATAGTTTCAACCGTCAATATGAACTATCCTGATGGTGGTTTCGAGCAACTATTGTTCCCAATATACATATACGCTTACACATCTTCTCAGGAAGACTTTTATTTATTGGGCCAGCTTGATGGTGTTTATTGGGCACCAAACAATAAAAATGTTTCCTTATCAGAAGTAGGCACCTCTGATTGTATAATTTTCCCAAATTTAAACAGAACCAACTGGTATAGCTGGATGGCTTTAAAGGATGAATTATGATCAGCAAAAAATACACGTTTATTAATGTTGGTAATCAGGCATCTTTTCTTGGCAATATTAAAACCTCTGTTGATGTTGCTAATGCTGGTGTGGATTATGGTTGGACAATAGATAGATACGTTTCTGGTGATGATGGGGAACTACTTCTTCATTCTACTGGAGCATATGGTAATCAGAATTTGTATTATTCTGTTAAAATGAGAGTTCCAAACTCTGGAGTATCGCATATTCATTTATGCGGACAAACAGGATTTGATAATGGACAAAATTATGATGCACAGCCTGGTAAGTTCACCTTAAATGCTGCTGGTTTGGGAGCAGAGTGGAATGGCACAGCAAACAATAATCCGGCAAATTATGTTAAAAGTCCGGTTAGCAAACAAATAGTTTTTGTTAACAAGCAGTTTATTATGGTTTTGTGGAAACAGGATATTATTTTAGCATCTCCTCCAGGAACCGTTTATCCGGCATGGTGCAGATTTTTTATAGGTGCGATGGATTCTTTATTCCCTACTACCGAAACACTTCTTAACTGGGTGGATGAAACAACTTGGGGAAGATTGGGGTGGACAAGCTCCATGTTTACTGGTGGCCATAAACACTTACCTTATTATAATAACGGATGGTATACTATACCAAAACCAACAACTGGCCTTCTTTGGAAGCAACCTTATGATTCTGTTCCTGTTAATAAGGAGTTATTTTGGGCTTCAGAGGCTTGGACAAACCCAACCAGATGGTACAGCACAATACCTCACGGTGACAATTATTGCTGGTACGGACCAACAAGCCCAAATTATCTATTTTATTCGCGTGATGTCCATAATTCAAATTATTGGAGAACTTGTGGCGGGTTTTACTACGATTCTACTAGGTACAATGTTTCTGTAGTTAAGCATTTCCTTCATAGGCCAGTTTGTTATTTGTATGAGTACAGGGATGCGTCAAATATATTCACACACCCGTTCGCCTATATCCCATATCAGGCTGTGAGGATGGGTAATTTGTTGAAAGGTGATGATGTAATTTCTTATGGGACTCGTAATTTTTCTGTTTATCCTGATATTAGGGATGGTAATGCTTTTGGGTGCGCTTTAGAATTTATTGAGGGGTAATCATGATTGCTAATTTGAATCCCTTATACTTGGCTTATGATAACCCAGATGTAACAAGAATATCTGGTAATGACACATTTATCAGTTATGATTTTATTGAAAACCCAAGATTCTTTATTTCAACTACTAGGTATTTAAACGATAGGGAGATTTTTGAATGGGATGTGGTTTCCGTAACTGATGCTTTCTTTGACATTATAAAAAACCAAGTACACGTATTCCCATCCTTATATGTGGATTTTGGTTTAGTTTTGTCTCAAAAAGAAATGAACTATTATATATGGAATTCTTGGACAAATAAAACTGCTTATATTGAAGAGCCTGTACCGGTAGGAGATTATGGCACAACATTTGTTATTGATATTGGCGGCAATTTCACCTTACAACCTGGGCAGGGTGTTCCTGCTACATTAACAGTGTACTCAGAAGGACCCATCTCGTCTTATACTAATTTTGAGATTAATGTTACTCCACAGGGTTTAGATGAGATACAATATGTAATTGAGACAAAAGCAGCTAGAATAGTTGTTTTCCCATTTTGGCCTGATTGGTCAAATAAGGTTCAGTTTGGTTTGAAATTCAACACCATTATTTCCAAGTCTACCCAGAATTATGAACAAAGAAGACCTTTGTGTGAAAAACCGCAAAGATCAATAGCTTTTACCAATTTAGATACCACTTATGGTTTGATAAATAACGCTATTAATTTTGCCCAAGACAAATCTGTCGGAATTCCTATACTGCATGAGGTTTTTAAAGTTTCTTCTGTTGATGGTGATAAAATGGGATTCACTATCATGGAAAATACTGGAGAACTTTGGAACCTTAAAAGATATTGCAATTATGTTCTGCTGTTTGATAAAAAACGGAACATCCTTGTGGCTAAGAAAATAACATCTTTAACAACCAATAAGATATTGATTGAAAACCCTATTCTTGAAGATGTATCGGATACTTCATCTTTAATAGGGTTCCCCATGATCATTGGTATTTTTAAATCTGCAAAACCTAAAGTTTTAAATGGTAATCTAGTTTCTTGGAATTTGTCTTTGGTTGAGCTTATAGGTGAGAATCAACCTGAATTGGTTGGTGTGGGTGCTTTGCCCGCTACACTTGATAACAAATTTGATTGGTCACAGGAAGTTGGTTTTGAGAAAGAAATATACCATGATCTTGGTGAATTTCCTGGAACTGCCCAGATGGTTTATTCCAAGTACCCACTAACTAAGAATCCTCTTAAACCATATACCGGAACTTTTACCTTTAAGACTAGAGCAGAATTATTTACATTCTTGGATTTTATTTGTGGTGCTAAAGGAAGATTCAAGAAGTTCGATTACCTTTTCCCATTGAATGAGTTTCAGCTTATTCAGGGGGAGTATGAGGGAGTTACGCAGTTCAGGGTTAGAAATAACTACTATGCTGAACAATTTAGTAAGGTTCTTAATAAAAAGGTAGTTATAAAATATCGCAATTTTAGTCTTTCAACAACAATAAATAGTGTTTCCACAAACACGGATTACACGACAATTACTTTTGCGAATGCTACTAATTTTAGAGTTTATGATGAAGATTACCAGAATGTGCGTATTGAGCAATGGAAAACAGTAAGATTTGATCTTGACGATTTTACTGTTGAATGTACCTCTGGTAAATCGTTTGTAGTAAAAATCAGATTCATGGAGGTTTACGAGTAATGGCTATTTCTGATGCCAACTTAATAGGATCTGAGATTAGCGAATATGCTGAGATATATGCTTTTGATGATGGTGAGACTATTTCAAGATATACCACGTATCAAGAGCCTATAACTTTTGCTGGCTTCCAATATAAGCCAGCGCATATAAAACGTGGAAGAATAACCAGAAATACCACGTTTGAGCCTGTCACGTGCCAAGTGACAGCACCGTTGGAGGAGAAGCTTACAAAATATCTTGCCAACTATCCTGTTATTCCAACAAAGGTTACAATAACTAGAGGGTTGGTTAGTGCTTTTGATTCCCAATATATAGTTATTTTTTCTGGAAATATAAAAAGTGTCCAGATAGAGGGTATTTATGCTCAAGCTGAGTGTTCCTCATTTGGATCAATTTTAGATTCAATATGGCCTAAAGACATTCACTCTTCTTTTTGTCAGAATACTCTATATGATACAAAGTGCGGATTGTCGTCTTCCGATTATCAGTTGAATTTTACTGTTCAAAGCCTGACCGCAAAAGGTGGTTTAGTTTCTACTGATATTGGAACCAACGGATCTTTGTACACTGGTGGGTATGTAGTCTATTTGAAAGATTTTCGGTGGATTACTTTAGGTGAAAATAACACGTTTAATCTACATGTTCCTTTTGATTCTTCTGTAAAGGCTGGAACTGTTTTAAGTGCATTTCAGGGGTGCTCAAAATCTGCCATAGATTGTAAAAATAAGTTTAATAATATGGGACATTTTTATGGTTGTCCGTATATTCCATCTGATAACCCTGTTCTCTGGGGGTTTTGATGCTTCGGCCATATTTTTGTAATAACGATAATTGGCTTAAATTCAAGGAGGAGCTTCTTTCTTGGGAAGGAACTCCTTATCGCCATTTCCAAAAAGCTAAAGGGTATGGTGCTGATTGCACCATGTTTATCGGTCAGTGTTATGTCAATGTCGGTATTCTGAAGGAATTGACTTACGATTACTACTCAAAAGATTGGCATTTAAATACTGATGACCCCATAGTGGAAAATTCCATACATGAAAATTTTAATAAAAATTTAAATATCCCAGGTTTGTCTTTTAAGAAGATTTTGAATAATCATCAAGATTTTGTTCGTGGTGATTTTGTGCTAATATCCACGGTCAAGGATTCCTTATCTAACCATTGTTCTATTTTATGGGATGATAATGAAAGGATGATCCATAGCATCAATCATGCTGGTGTCGAATTAACCCATTATGTTCGTTGGTGGAAAAGGCATACTCGTTACAAAATTCGTCTTTTTGAGGAGATATAAAATGGGTATCGAAACAGCACTGATAATGGGTGCCGTATTTATAGCAACCGCTGTTTTATCCTATGTTCTGTATAAACCAAATATACAGCAACCCGGTGTTAAAGCATCCGGTTTGGATGATTTTAATATAACTAGAGCGTCTGAAGGATCTCCTTTTCCTGTAGTTTTTGGTAGGGTTAAAATAGCTGGAAACATTTTATGGTATGGTAATTTAAAAGTTGTAAAGCAGAAATCGGATTCTGGCGGAAAAGGTGGTGGAGGAGGAGGTGAAACTACCACTGGATATCATTATTATCTTGATTGTTGGCAGAGTATAGCTGTCGGCCCTGTTCGTATTTTGGGTATGTATAAGGAAAATAAACAGTTTATTAAGACAGAAATAAACCCCACATGGTCTGGTGTTATGGCTGATGAGGGGGATGGCAGGAAAACTACTACTTTGACGGTAAACAAAGGGGATGGTGTTTTAAACTTTGATACCATGCTTGGAACAACTCCTTTGGAATACATGGCCCCTCTACCTTATGTTTGTACCATGAGAATGCGTAGAGTTTTTTGTGGATCTGGTACAAGTTTTCCCACTTTCCATTATGTTGTGCAGAGTGACTACACACCTATTTGGAATGATCCTAGTAATGGGATGAATGCAGCCAACGCCGTTTATTATATCTTGACTACTGCTGGTGCTCCTGCTTCAAGTATAGATACCGCATCTTTTTCTAATTCCGCCACTTATTGGTACAACAAGGGCTATGGTATAAATGTAGCTATAGGGACCCAAGGAAAGGTTAGGGAAAAAATTGAGCAAATATTAACTCCTCTGGGTGGATTTTATTTTGAGATGGGGGAAAAACACTATATAAGTCCCGCTGATCCGTATGAAGCCCTTTATGGATCAATAGTTGATGATTTTAGAAAGTTTACAATTACTAGGCGTTCTTGGGAAGATACCATAAATGATTTGAAAGCTACGTTTACAGAAGAAGGGAAAGACTTCACTGAAAGAACTGCGGTTGTTCAAAATCCTGCATCTATTAATATGTTGGGAAGAGTTTATACAAAAACTTACGATTTGACTCTTTTCCGTGATCTAGCTTCTACACAGAAGAGAATGGGAGAGATCATAAAGAATGAAAGTTATCCTTACGCGGAAACTGAATTTACCACTGATTTGTCATATTTGAATTTAACTGAGGGTAAGATTGTAAATATCACTAATACTGAACTTGGTATTATTGATATGAGTGTAAGGATTGTGAAAAAGGATTTGGAAAATATTGATTCCAACGAAATAACTTTCCAGGGTGTCCAGGTAGCAGAAACCCTTTTTGATGATAAGTGGGTTTCTATTGGTACTGGTTCTTCCAACTGGGTTAGAGAAGTTTCTGATCCTGTTAATTTGACCAAACTCAGAATTATGGAAGTCCCCAGAACTTCCTTAACTGATTCCCCTACTATCATGGTTTTAGCTGCCAGAGAAACGGAGTATGAGGTAGAATTTCTGCTTTATTATACTCCTGATGGAAATAACTACACTTTGGTTAAAAGATTCTCAGCTTTCAGCATGTACGCCACTTTGAAAGCTACGTATTCTGGCACTACTTATGATATTGATGATTCCGATACTGGAATGCTTATTCAATATTACAAAAGTGAGTATGAGATTGATTCACTGTCGAGATCGGGATTATTCAGCACAGACCGCTTTCTAATCATCGACAACGAGATCATGAAGTTTCAGACAGTAGTACTCAATGAAGACGGGACAGCTACCCTCAAGGGCATAATCAGGGGTGTTTTGAATACTACTAAGGCTGCACATTCTTTGAACTCTGCTGTCTGGATAGTTGATGACCCTGATTGCACGTGGACACCAGCAGATGGCAATATTGCGGGTTACTATAAGGTTTGTGCTAGAAATATGGTTGGAACATACCCAATAGCCTCTGCTTCCGCTATAAATGTCGGTGCTTCAGCTTTGGCCAAAGTTCCTTTCTCTATTTCTCGCGTATCTGCAACTAGGGTTGGGTCTACTGTTTCTTTCTTGGTTTGCGTGAGAGATATGACATCTACAGGTGCTGGCGTTTCCCCTTCTTCAACATCGTTTGTTGCGAATTCTGATACTGATGTTGTAATTGAGTGGAAACTTAGCACTGATTCTGTGTGGACTATCCTTCCTGTACAAGTTGGTACTTTTGCTGTAACAAATGCCTCAAGTTTCACCGTGAATGTTAGGGCAAAGGAATTTGGTATTTATACAGCCACATCCACTTTGGTTGTTGGAGCAACAGATGGAAATTACACGGTTTAGGGGGTTTGAATGTCAATTTTAAATCCAAGCAAATTAGAAACTATAGATTACGGCCAGCAGTTTTGGCAGCACATCTTCAATGCCAACGCTCAGAAGGTTAATGACTATTTCAATAAAATAGCTGGTTTATGGGATGGTACAGCAACAAACGGTCAAACGGTTGTTTATGATTCTGCTCTGGTAAAATTTAAACCAGCAGCGATTCCATACCCTGTCCCTCAATCTGCCGTGGTTGTTACTATAGGGGCGGGGGCTGATACCACCATAAATACAACTTCAGGAAAGCTTTTCACCCTGGCTTTAACTAAAGCCACAAACCTCATTTTTACTAATTTCTCAACTGGAATGGTTATTGATTTACTTATGACTCAGGATGTAACCGGAGGTTGGGCCGTAACATCATCTGGCAATAACATTGTCGGAACTATTGAAACCACTGCTGGAATTACAACTTGGTTGCGTATTTTCAGATTCGGCACATCCAATGTCCTCAATGTGGTAGCGAACTTTACAACGCTTTAAGGAATGAATCATGGCGATAGATACCGACATCCAATCGTTTAGTGAATATAATGCCAATTGTTCTGATGAAAATACGAAGTTAACACAATTAACTCCTCTTGTTGCTAATACAGCCTTAACTTCTGCCGATAATAATAAAATACCTGTTCGTAGATCCGGGGTATGGTCTATTGAAGGCGAAGAAGCATATAACGGATATTATCAAGATTTTGGCAATATTTCCGGTGAAGTTGTTTTGACAATGAATGGTGATTCTTGCCGTACAGCTATGACTGCAACCATTACTGGAAATACCTTTGTCACTGGTTTTGGTGCTAATTTTGCTGCTGGTGTAGTTTATCTTCTTTTGGTTAAGCAAAATGGGACCGGAGGGTTTACTGTTCGTTGGCCTTACGGGGCTTCTGTTCTGAAACAAGTAGGAACAAGCCCTAATCAGATGACTGAGGTTTACATATTAAAGCTTCCTTCTGGAAAGGTTTTCATAAAATGTGAGGCTTTTCAAAACACAACTCAAGTAGGTTCTGTTATCAAAGAATTTGAAACACCAAGAATATTATATCCTGATAGCGAATCATCGCCTTATGAATTTACATGGTCTAAATCTGCTGCAATTTATTATGGTGGAACTATTTCTGGATTGTATTCTGATTGGGAAATAGCAGACGATGCCTTATACACAAACTTGCTATTTTCTTCATATGGAAATTCCAGTGATCTTACCAGTATTCAGGTTATTCTTTCCCAAGAATTTACTGCTTATATGAGAACCAGATATGGTGGAACTATTGGTGGAACCCCAATTGTTTCATCTTGGGATGAGCTTGTTGTCAATTTGACTTCAGACGGGACCATTGTTGGAGATCAGTATTGGGATCAAACTGTTTTTTGCTTAAATGCAAATTCCTATAACGGGGAAACACCAAAAATAGCTGATAGCAGAGAATACTTCAAAATAACCAATTATGGTATTGTTCGTCCAATTGAAGGTAATGGTCATGTTGGTTTAAGATTTAATGGTACTTACGATTTATTGCTGTGCCCAGATTCCGTAGCGTTTAGGCCGACAACTGAAGATTTTACTTTTGAAGTGTTTTTTTCTGTGGATAATCCTGCAAACGGGTCTTCCCAGTTTATTTTTATTAAAAGTTCAGGAAATAGCTACAGTCCTTTTGTTTTTTATATTATTAGTAATGGTAAGTTGGAGGTAGCCTTTTATCGCAGTAACCTGTCCTATTTTCTTCTAAATTCTTTGTTAGCCTTAGAAGCTAATCGTGTTTACCATGCCTCTGTGGTTAGAAGTGGATCTTCATTTAAATTGTTTTTGGATGGGGTGTTACAGCAAGAAATTATTGAGTCTGTGACTTTGTATTCAAATGCGTCACATTCAATATGTTTTGGGGCAGCATCGAATTACACCTATAGATTTACTGGATACATATATTCGGTAAGAATCACAAAAAATATAGCAAGATATACCACAGATTTTAATGTGATTTTATCTGATCCATATTTTAAAACAGGAAATCTTTGGTGGACACCAGAGCCAAAACAAATTGCTACTGGTAGTTTTATAGAACTGCCTAGTTGGAATAAGACTGAATGTTTGATAAATGGGTACGGTGCTGCAAATTCAACGTCTATTATTGATTCTATAGGAAAATCGATTACGGTTGGTGGGAATGCAAAGATAGATGTGTCTTCCAACCTATCTTCCGTAATTTTTGATGGTAGTGGCGATTATCTGTATGTTGGGAATATGGGGGATTGGAATTTCCTTCATAACGGAACTTGTAATTGGACTGCTGAGTTTTGGTTTAATCCTGGTGTTGTTTCTGAAGATGGTATTTTTGATACTTGTGAGGGATCATCGTCAAATCATGGTGTTTGCTGTTATTTTGAAGCAGGAACCGGAAAATTAACTTTTATGGTTTCTAGAGGTTCTGGGAGTGTGTCTACTACCGCCCTTCAAGGAGTATTCAGTTATGTATTCTCCACATCAACGGTTTACCATGTTGCCATAACTTTAGATTGGTCATTGTCTACAGATAATGCGAAACTCTATGTTAATGGAACTTTGCAGTCTACGATAACCAAGAAGGCGTATGCTCCATCTTCATCAATTTCTTATGCTACATTGATGATTGGTGGTTTCGGAACTTCTTATCCGACTTACATGTTTAACGGGAAAATTTATTCTTTTAGAATTTCAAGTTATCTTAGGTACACTGCTAATTTCTCTGTTGATAACACCAGACCATATTTTATAGCTAAACCTAAAGTGGAGAATTGGCCAGAAACTTCATTACTTATCAATGCTTTGGATTTGCCAATTTATTCCACGGATATTCGTGATGATAAAGGAAATTCAATTTCTGTATATGGTGATACAAAAATTGCTATTGATTCAAATGATCTGAAGTACATCAATTTTGACGGAACTGGGGATTATTTAACAAATGATAAAGCTTTGAATAATATTGTTGGATCTAGCAATTTTACTTTTGAATTTTTTTATAAGGCTACATCTACTTCGGTACAAACAATAGTTTCTGATGCTGCTTCTTTTGACGGTTATTATGCTATAAGGATTGATACTAATTCTTCTGGAACTCTTTTACAGATTCTAATTTATGATTCTTCTTCTGTTTTAATAACAATAAATACCAATGTTTCTGTAACTTTGGGCACCATAGCTCATGTGGCTATAGTTAGAAATGATACTGTAATAAATTGCTTTGTTAACGGCATTTTAGCCGGGACAGGAACAATAACCACAGGAAGACAACTTTATTCAATTTCTAGTTCCATAAAATTTGGTGTGTGCGGGACAAGCCAGTATTTTACTGGTTCAATTTATTCTTTTAGGCTGGTAACTGGCAAAGTTCTTTACACTTCAAATTTTAACGTGGATTTAACTAATCCATATTTTCCTTCCTACAATGATGTTTTAGCTGATTTTTGGGTAGATGCCAATGATTTCTCAAAAATTACGCTTGCTACAGGTGTTTCTGAAATTAAGGATAAATCAGTTAATAAAATAAGCACTACACAAGGAACAACTACAAGCCAACCAGCTTTATTGGAGAATGCCAAAAACGGGTTAAGAGCTTTAGATTTTGATGGTTCTAATGATTTCCTAAATCTGGGAACTGTTTTAGGAAAACCAGCCAATTTTACAGTTATTGTTCTGGCTGTATTTGATACAATGGCTACGAAAAGGAATATATGTGGATCTGGTAACAGCGCAGGACAATCATCCACAGGTTGGGGTGATATTGGTGCTGGTAGAACATCAAATGATGGTAAATTTGAATACAGTATTGGTGATGGTACCAACTACGCTTATGGTAGGTCAACTAACAACGTGATAAGTGCAGGATCTTGGTTTATATTTGAATCTTTATATTCTGGTGGAAATAAACCGAAGCAGTATTTAGATGGTTTAGAAATTCCTGTGACGTATGAAGACGGAACAGGAGTTTCTTGTGGTGGAACCGCTTATAATTTCTCAATAGGAAAATCAGGAGAATATGCCGGTCAATATTTTGATGGTAAATTGCTTGACACCATAATTTTCAAATTTGCAATAGTGGAATTTCTTTATCATAAAATAGTTGGATATTTGGCCCATAAAGCTAGTCATTTAGCTGCACTTCCGGCCACTCACCCGTATAAAGCAAGCCCTCCGTCTGATGATAGGAGAACTGATGATTATTGGTATGCTGTAGCTTTGTGCCTTGATCCCAGAGAAAGTATAAAAAATACTGATATTTTTGATTCTAAAAAAATTAACAAAATATCAGTATTCGGAAATACTTTTATAGGATTCGCAGATTACTCACCGTACATCAATTTTGACGGCACAGGCGATTATTTATCTTCACCTGCCAACCCTTCATTCTATTCATTTGGTACTGGAGATTTCACAATAGAGGTTGTTTTTTCAATAAACACTTTAGGCACTAATAAATGCTTATTATCTTCTTATGGTACTTGGTCATCTGTTCTTGCTTTTTATTTAAGGGTTGGTAGCGATAATAAACTTAGATTTTTGGCTGGAAACAATGTCCCTTTAGATATATACAGCACTCCGACAATAACTAATAATACCGTATACCATGTTGCTATTTGTAGGGTTTCTGGCGTTACAACCATGTATTTAGATGGAACTTCTGTTGGATCAAGTTCAACTGTTGCAACAATTACAAATACAGCTTCAGTTTTTGTTGGTGCCGCTAATGATGCCGGTGAAAATTTCAACGGAAAAATATATTCCATGAGGATCACTAAAGGAGTAGCCAGATACACACAAAACTTTACTTTTGACTTAGCGCACCCTTATTTTCCGAAGATTCAGAAAGAAGATGTGAATGTTTATGATAAATATTGGCATAAGGTAATTTTCAACATTAGCTCAGAATTATCTACGATTACAGATTATAAAGGAAGATCAATAACTAATTCTGGAGTAGCTATTTCGACTGATCTTGGAACTGATAAACCTTCCATGTATTTTAATGGTTCCAGTTATTTTACAGAACCAGCTACTGATTGTGGTTTTTTGGTTTACAAAAATGACAGTTGGACTCTAGAATTTTTCATACTGGCAACAACTACGGCTAACTATCGTGGGGTTATGCAGTATGGAACGAATAATAACAGTTTTGATCCTGCTGCTACTTTTCTTTTTAACAGTGGTTCTAGGGAAATTTATACTGGATTTACTGGAAGTTCTGGAGCTTATGGGTCATTGCTCGTAGCATGTCCAAATGAGTTAGCTCACGTTGCCTTTTGCTTCAATAACACCACAAGGTTATTGAAAACATTTATTAACGGTGTTTTATATGATACCGCTAATCTTGGGGCAGTAAACGGAACATTGCCAGCAAACGGTAACGTTTACTTTGGAAGATATACGAGCGGTTCTTTGTATTTTACGGGTCACATCACTTCTATGAGATTAACAAAAGGTGTTGAAAGATATACGGAAAACTTTACACCATTAACTAGACCTTATTTCCCAAGGATGATCTAGGAGTTTTTATGTCAAAAAAGATAGTGGATAGAAGTTCCATTCTTCTTGGTATGGGTGATGTTTATGTCTTGGATGCTGCTGCCGGTAACTACAGTTCCAACACGGCAATATCCACAAATTCAAATCTTTTGGGAAGAATGGAGGGAGTCAGGATTTACTCAAAAAGAGATCTTACTGTAACCAAACAACTTGTTAATGGTCTTGTTCATGATGATGACGTTATTGTAGAAGGATCAGAATTCTTTTTAGAATTTAATATCTATGAGCAGACAACGAAAACTCAGGCAGCTTTGTTTGGTGGTGCTCTTGTAGATATTTCTACTGCTTTAGGGGCCATATTAAACACCCCAAAAAAATTGAGATTTGAAGTAAAATTTACTTATCCATCAAAAACTAAATTTATGTGGTATATATTTCCAAGGTGTGTTTCTGTATCTGAATTGGATTTTGGCCCAACAAATACAGAAGGGTTTACCAATAAAGGCATTTTCAGGGCGTTGCCAGCAACAGTTGAACATGCTATTTGGTATACATCAACAACACCATGTTTCCACAACTACATAATATAGGAGGGATAATGAAATATCAACTTTTCTCTGACTTGGATCAGAATTTTGGAATTCATTTTATTCTGGACAATGACGAAATGGGTGAAATGGTTCATGAACATCCAGTTACAAAAAAAAAGATGACAAGACAGGAAGCTTTGGAGCTTGCAGAGAGTATTTGCAATCCATCTGATCCGAAAACCAAACAAGAATTTTTCAGCAGGTTTTCTGATGAGGATTATGCAAATTACGTTGGTGCAGTATCTTCTGTTAAATCTGGCCTTTTTAAGGAATACATTGTTATTTTAACAAAGTTCGATATTCGTCCTGATTTCGATTTATCTGATCAGGACATCAAGACACTGAAGGCTTTTTGTAAGGAATTCAATATTTCAGCACTTCCACACCTGTAGGAGCGTTCAGTGGAAAAAATAATAGAACAACTACTTTCTGGTCTGGTTAAATTTTTAACACTTCCAAATGTTACCACCACTGACAAATTTCTTGTTATAGTAACATCTTTAATTTTAATGCCGTATCTAATATTTATAACCACAAAGGTTTATAATTTTAGTAAACAGTTGCCCGAACTTCTTCCGAAATGGCATGACGATAAAAAGGAAAGATTGAAAAATAATTTCCCGTCAAACATACTTAGAAACAAGCTTATTAATTCTGCTTTAGAGAAAATGGTTTATGAGTATTCTGCTGATAGGGCATATCTTATTCAGTTTCATAATGGAGGAGAAAATATAAAAGGTATACCTTTTATAAAGTTCTCCATCACCAACGAATGGTGCCCGATAAGTGTAAAAAGAGAGGCCCATAATTTTAAAGATGTCCCGATAGGCATTTTCTCTGGGCTAAGTTATCATGTCATAAAAGAAAAAGTTTTATATTTCCCTGATGTAGAAACATTAAGGCCGTATGATGGCGGATCTTATTCCATTTTTAAGTCAAAGGGAGTTGAATCGGTTTATGTTTCTGGAGTTTTCGATTTGCAGGATTCATTAGTTGGTCTTGTTATTATGGAATGTTTTGAGAAAACTAATTTGGATGATGATGAATTGTTTGTGTTTGAAAAGACAGTAGGAATTATTTCTGGATTGGTTTTATGCAAAGATGGAGATGATCTCAACTCTTGTGTTGTGTAGAGGTGCTTATGAATTTCATTTCTACGATGTTTTCAGATGTTAACGGAGAACCCTCAACGAATAGGGTTCTTTCCGCATTTGTGGTAGTATTTCCGCTAGTAGTTTGGGCTTGGACTGTCTACAAGGCCGGAGCTTGGGTACCAATACCAGAAGAAGTATTATTTCTTTGTGGTGGCGGTATGGCATCCAAGATTATTCAAAGGAAAATAGAAGAATCTGGAAAATGTGATCTCGCTACGGAAAAAATAAAAGATGCCATGAAAAGGTATCTGGAGAAAAAAGATGTCAACTGAGCATGCCCCAATATTTCCTAGAAAAGAAAAATGGCAATGTTCTTGTGGCATGATAAATGATTTCATAACCTATACCTGTATTAGTTGTGGAAAAACCCATGTTTTATCTACGTATATTGATCCTTGTGATGAGTGTGGTTTGTGTAAAAAGCTGAAGGATGACCAGACAGATTGGTTAGTTCGTAACGATTTGGTGAGGTATTGATATGTACTATATTTTAGCAGATCAAGTTACCGGAGAATTGATTCAAGTAAGCCTTGATCCCATTACTCAGGGGGAAGGACAGATCGTTAAAATTCGTCAGGGGGACATTCCTGACTTATCTAAATTTGAATGGAATAATGGGCAGCTTGCTTTTGTTGAGAAAAACACATCCAGGTTTATGACTCAGGAAGCTTTTACCAGAAGACTTACAGACCAAGAAATGAGAAATATCTATCAGGCTTCCAAAGTCAATATTGATGTGGAAATTTGGCTTGATCGTTTTAAGATGGCAAAAGAGATTGATCTGGATGATTCTTTTCTTGTCAATGGTTTGAATGGATTAGCTTTAGCTGGTCTTTTATCAACTGAAAGAGTTCAGGAGATATTGAACTAATGGCAACTATAACAACCACTGCTTACAACGATGCTGCCGCTAGAACTGCTGGCGAGGCAATGACAATAAACTCTGGTGCAGTATGGACTATACGTACAGATACAAGGGTTCATGCCAATGCTCCAGCTTCTAATTTAGGGTCACTTGGTTCTGTGACAATAAATGAAGGTGAGCTTGTTTGGGATTCAACTAATATCCGTTGGATGCCTTTTGGTAGCGGAACAGGTAACGTACCAGCAGTAGGAACTACAATTTCCCAAGGTGGTGTTTCTGGTTATTTGTTGGGTGTTTGGGCTGCTATTAATGTTGCACAAACTGCTGTTGGTGCAGCTATGCCGACAAGTGGTTTTATTAAATTTCGTGAAGTTACGAATGGGCCTTTTTCTGCTGGAGCTTTATCTGGTATAGGTGCTTCTGCTACTGGTCCTGATGTGCAGGGATGGATGGAAATTGTTCATGATGCTGCTTCAAACTTCACAATTCCTCGTCTTGGGAAGCATACTGTTCGTGGTGGAAGATTCTTCCTCGACAACACAAATGGAACAAGAGGACAAGATTTTCAAATTCCAACAATGGGATCAGCGTCACAGAACAGCCCAGGAATGTATGTCGAAACAGGTGTTGGTACAGATCAATACGAGTTTTGGCCAGCTTTGGACGGTGCTGATGGTTGGGCGTCAATGCACATCGGTGATGGTGAAAATGATGTTCGCCAGAAATTTGTGCGCTGTTTAGCTGGTGGGATCATGAGGATGGGGGAAACCGTAACCTCTGCATCATTAGCATATACGACGGGCACACAGGCGAGTACGTATGCTGAAATATCGCAAGCTTCAGCTTATACTTGGGTAAATAACGAAATAGAAGTCTATTACTCCGCAGGAGCACATCAGCTTGAAACCGGACAGCAAGTAGGATTAGTTTTTACTACTGGTGGTGCTGTTGGAAATAATGGAATTTACACCATTACGGCAGTAACTTCTCCTTTTGCATATAAAGTCGCATTAACTGGCTCTGGTACTCCCGGCAACGTAACAGCCAGACCCGGAATAACTGTCACATTTACAGCACACGGAAAAAATGTAGGAACTCCGGTTTACTGTGACTTTACATCTGGTACAGGTGTTGATGGCACTTATGAAGTGTATGCTGTTATTTCGGCTAATGCATATTTAATCAAATATCCATCAATTACAGCAACTACATCAGGAAACGCAACAGTTTCCTCATATATGGCTATAACTTGGACCGCTCATGGTTTTGCAGTAGGTCAGCGTTTCTACATAAATTTCACTTCGGGTGGTGCTGTTGGAAATAATGGCGTATATGTAACTCCATATGTTGCAACAAATACAATTTACATCCATTACCCAACTTCTACCGCATTATCTGGTAACTGCGAATTAACCAGATATTTGGGGTATGTTGCTCCTGCTGGTTGTAGAACGTGGATACCGTCAAACATCTTAACTGAATGTGCTACTGGAGCTAGAGCTACAAACACTGCTCCAAACTCAACAATAGCTACTAGACCAGAATGGACTACAACATCTGCTGGAGCACTGGATTTAGAATATATTTGTGCTACATCAGGGTATTTGAATTCTTCTCAGGCTTATTCTGTTAGAATAAGAGAATGTGCATTTATGGACAGTTCTGTTATTTCTGAGTGTGCTACAGCTTTAGATATTGATGGTTTTCATCACGGTATGAGGGGAGCATTAGATGTTTTGACAGTTTCTTTAGCGAACAACTACGCTGGTGGGTCTGTAAAGAACGTCAAAGCTCATAGAGGAAATACTCCTGGAACTTCTGACCACGCTATCAGTATAACTTATTGTAAAGGTATAACTTTTGAGAACATTGAAGCTGGCATTGTTCAGTATGCAAGAAGCACAGGTTATCCCATTCATGTAGGTATTTCTTCTAATTGCACATTTAATTGGTGTAGAACAATAAACGGAAGATTAAACCTTTCTGGAAGCCCAGACATAACTATTAACAATCAGGATTATTGTGAACGATTCAATGGTTATGGTTTAGCTGCTGAAACATCTGTAGTTGCTGATGCTAACTGTAATAATTTGAAAGTTGATAATGTCACTTATGGGTTTAATTTTACCATACCAAATCAACAACCAAACAGATTGTTGAATACTACTGGTTGTTCTAATGTCAAATTAAGGAATTGTGGTACAAAAGCAACACCACTACCCAGTCCTACTTGGGCTAAAAATCTAACTACAATGGCTTATTTATATCAGTCTGGTGGTTCTAATAATGGGGTTAAAATTCAGAAAGTATTTGCTGAAGGTGTGAGAACCGCGCCTTTTGCTACTGTAAACTCCGATAAAAATATGCTTTATGAGAGTTTTGGTTGTGGCCAATATGTTTGGTCAACAAAAACTCTTTTATCTCTTCAATACGCAGATTTGAATGGAACCATTAAGAATTCTGAAGGTGCAAACGGAACTACAGGACAAGCATCAGTATATGGTACTCACTGGGTAGATGTTTTTCTAGGTTCAGATTACGGTAGGTTGGTCCTAATGTGTAATGAACCAACTGTAGAAACTACACCTTACTTCTCTTCTTTAGTAGGAACTCCGAAGTGGAACTCTTCTGGTGGCGTTATTATTCCAAATGTAAATGATAGTCATGTTTGGGAAACTCCACATTTTATCAAAGGTCATACAGGATTCTTAAAAAGAATATTAACTATGTCTGGTGGAACTTTATCTAACCATGACATTTTTTATCAAATTGATACAGGGTCAGGTTATTCTGAGTGGAGAAATGCCTATTATCGCAGACAAGGCGGTTCTGGATCTTCTGGCCAATACACTTTTACAGTAACCGACGCTACTGGGGTTGCCGTAGGAGATTATTGTTTTGCTACTGGTTTAGATAATATTGGCCAAAACCAGACTGCGGCTTTGGTTCCGATGGTTACTCAGGTTAATGGTAATACGATAACCGTTGACAGACCTAACAGTGGAAACATTTCTGCAACTATCGAATTTACGAGATTACCTAGTGAGGTTATTGATCCTGCTATCGGGTTTAAGCTAAAACTCAAGATAAGCACCATTACTGCAAATACTGCGGCTATTACTTTTTTGAGGTTGGATACAAAAACAACTCCTGCTGCACAGGATAATTACTATCCTCTTGATACTAATACTTTTTCACTCACAAATCTTCCTTCTGGTGTTGAAGTTAGAATCAGGCAGGGAAGCAAGACATTGGAACAGGTTCAATCTATTACAAGTGGTAATTATTCATTTGTTCACGCTTTAGCTGGTAAAAAAATCAAGGCACAATTCACATTGCCGGGATACGTTTTTGAAGATATTGAGTGGGTATTAACGGATTCTAATGTCTCTCTCCCAATAACTTATAGCCCAGATCCATCATATTTATCGTAAATAAAGGAGTAGAAAAATGGCCAAAATTACTTCAAAAGCTTCTCTTTCTTTGGGAACCAACCTTAAACTGCATATCGCAGATAAGGGTGGAACTGACATTGCTATTTCAAAGTCTGGCTCTGTGCTCACTATTACGAGTTCAACCACAAATTTCACTGGATCTTCTGAAGCATCTGGTATCGTAAATCGTGCATTGGCTATTGGTGACGTTATTACCATCAGCCACACGGCCAACGCTTTGAATGAAGGGACAACGGCCAAGATTACCGCAGTAACGGCCAATAGCATCACTGCCGACATCGTTACCGGAACTTGTGCTACTGAATCTGCTGGATCTGATATTAACCTAGTAGCTTTCAAGAAAACGTGGCAGTATCTTGAAGCTGGTGGTTTGTCTTTTGTCGATGGCGTTGCTGGTATCGTTCTACACTCCAAACTGACTGATTTGTGGAATGCAAGCGATCTTGACAAATACGACCCTGTTTTCACTTCTATTGAGCCTCGCGCAAAAGCTCTTGCCGCCATCAATGGTTGGGAACCGCATGATGCGAACACTGCCAATGCCAACAGAGATATGGCAATGGAAGTCAGGCCCTCAAAAACGGCAACAGCTACCAAGATTTATGCTCTTCTCCGTTCTACCTCCAATGCTCACGCAGGAACGGATCAGATGACTTATTGGTATTCTGGTGATGCTGAAATGACTGCTCCTAACAGTTTCGTTATGACAGGATATGCGAACCAGAACGTCCTTATTTACGACTATAATAATGGTACTCCGATTGATAAGCGCGGAACGTGGTTTACTCGTTTGGCCGTTGAAGGCAAAACAACTATCATGGAACAGCATTCTTTGAACTACGCTGAAATTTACCCCATTTCTGCGGCAAACGGAATTGACCCGAAATTGGTTGTTTCTGATGCTACCATTGCTGCCGGTGGCATTTACGCCAACATTGATTTCAATCTTGACGTTGACAGCATTTACTCTGGAAATGTCGATGGTTCCAATTACAACTTCTACGGTTATATTGATGCTGATTCGCAATCCAACGAAGCTGTTCACCAGAAGATTAATTACTTGTGGCGTCAGGCTACTAACGTAAACTCTGATGGTTCTGGCCCCCAGAAACGTGGTGATAAGCAGTGGCCTATCACTTCTTTCTCTGGTGATGCTTTCTCCGTTAAAAGTTACCTGATGAATTACAAAGCTGCCCAGAGAAACAATCTTACCCTTTTCGATACTGGAAACACTGCAAGAACGTGGCCTTCAATTTACACGCTTACGGTTACTGCCCCTGCGCTCGTACAGGGCGGCACTTTCAGCCTCATTCACAAAGATTCGCACGGCACCGGAACTCCCGTATATCTCAAAAATGAAGCTGGAACTGATCAGAAAGATATTGCGATTTCTTCTACGCAGGATATTGTTGTGGCATACTCCACCTATAATATTGGTGGACATACTCCTAACACTCCAATTGAGCTTGTTATGACTTGGAACAGGCCCAGTTTTGTTGAACCTGATAATACTGAATTCACTCTGGGGGCATCGAATATGAGCGTAGCCATGACTCCCACTGCTGATCCCTCTTACACGGCTGCGTAAGGTGCAATTATGGCGTCCCCAACATTTTACTTTGATGGGGTTTTTAGGAGAATATACGAGGTTCCTCCGGGGGCTTCGTATGTTCTCAATGGAAACTACAGAGTTTATGATGGTGGAACTTTCTCTTACCCTGTCATGGAAGTTGACGTTAAAAAGGATTTATGGAGCAGATGGGTAGATTGGCACTCCTTACATGATTGGGCATTATTTGCCTTTTCTCGTTCTGGTGGCAGTTTACGTCCAACTGGTGAATATGCTCCCGCTGACTTTTCATTATTGACTTCTTTAGGGTGGAGAATTGTTTTAGCCAATTACCAACATGAAACCATCTTTTACGGAAACTTGTTTCCTGAAGGTTCTGATAGTTTATTTGATATATCCAGATTAACTGCTGATGCCGTTGTTCCTAGACTGCAAGGCAGTGCAAACCTTCTTACCTATAACACCTCCGGCAGTGGGGGTGGTGCAACCCCTGCTGAAATAGCAGATGAAATAATGGCAAGATTGGGAGTTACTGCAATACCTGTAAATACTGTGAAAATAAAAGGCCAGACGATTATTGGAACTGGTGTGGAAGATGATCCTTGGAGGCCAGAACCATGAGTTTCGCAAACGCTTGGGGAAGTGCTTGGGGGGCTTCTGGTTCTGGAACTACAGAAACAATCATTGTTGATTCTTTTGGCTTGGAGGCATCAATGGAGGAAGTTGTTTTTGAAGAAAACCAAGAACACGAAATATCTTTGAATTACGATGAATATTCCTTGGATTATGAGGAGACTGTTCTTACAGCCGAAGAGCAGGAACTTCTTTTAGAAATTCTTCTGGAGGAGGGAGTGTAATGGCAGAAATTAAACTGTATAGAGGGGACAGTTATCCTTTGGTTTTTGTCTTTAAAGATAAAACTACGGGACTTCCCATCAATATAACCGGCTGGTCTTTTACAATGACAGTTTCCACTTTAAAAGATCCTGCTGATGATACTACCGAAAAGTTTTCAGTAGATGCTGTTATAGTGGATGCCGCTAATGGTAAGTTTTCGTTTTTGCCTACTGAGTCCAATAATTCAGATGTTGGCAAATTTTTTTATGATATTCAGTATACCAATCCTTCAGGACATAAGAGAACTATAGCGAAGGATAAGTACACAATTTCACAGGATATAGGTAAATGAAATGGAAATCTCAGGAACATGCATTACAGCAGAAATACGAAAATTGTATAAATGGGTGTATATTCCTCGTTTGGACAAAACGTATTTTGTTCCTACGAGAGATTTCATGCTACACCAAATAGCTTTTTATGCTGAGAAACAATTCAAATGGAGAGGGGATTCTTGCGACTGTGACGATCTGGCCCTTATCCTTTGCGGAAAAGTGAAAGAGATTCAATGCGCTGAAAACTGGAAATATGCTGTTCCCTTCGGTGTTTCCATAGGAAAACTGCCTAACGGAACTATGCACATGACAAATTGCTTTTATTCTGAAAAAGGTTTTGAATTTTATGATGCACAGAAGTTGGATATTGAAGGTTTTAAACCATCTATGATTATGATGTGAGGTTTATATGTCTTTAGAATTTAATGCGGAAACTGGTGAAATTATCCACAATGAGTTGGTAAGATACCTTTCACCGAAGAAAGATTATCCGGTGGAGGTTTTTGTTTGGTTGAAAGATGGCAGCTATTCATTCTTTGAAAAGCTGAATATTGCTGATGTTGTTCCCATTTATGATGAAACGTGGGAATTTTTAGGATCTGTTACCGTCCCGGCAAATACTGAACTTTTATTGGAAAAACGGAAGAAAGAATTATTGGTTCATCTTTATTCAAAGGTTAATCAGATTTACTCACAACTTCTCTCTAATTATTCTGTTTTGGAAAAAGAATCTTGGACTCAGCAGGAATATGAAGCCAGAGCTTTACTTGCTGTTCAAACCCCTACTATTGATGCTTTGTGCGCTGTAAGAGGGTGCTCAAGGGATGAATTAGCAAAGAAGATAGTGGCTAATGCTGATGCCGCTAAATTTGTTGGTGTTTCTATTCTTTCTTGGCAGCAGGGCATTGAAGCAAACATCAAGAATAT
>JADHEE010000034.1_pt1 | contig 118289 bp, 102 predicted proteins | sample 8952401 | NCBI WGS metagenome assembly JADHEE01 (sample SAMN16124438, study PRJNA663242) | bioreactor sludge metagenome | isolation source: sludge (ammonium) | place: India:Bengaluru | collected 2019-02-28 | reverse complement strand
CTTCCACAGGGCGATGTCGGCGGTCATGTTGACCTCTTGCGGCATCCAGTGGTTGGCGCAGCCGTCGAGGTACTTCTGCCAGGCCCAGTCGTACTTGAAGGGGACGAGCTGGTTGAGGTCGGCGCGGCAGTTGATCATGCGCTTCTCGTCGACCTGGACGCGGGCGGCGGAGCCTTCGAGGTCGGTGAGGCCTTCGACGATGTCCAGCTCGTCCAGCGCGGCCTTGGCCCGCGCGACGGCTTCGGAGTCATCGGCGGTGACGGCGCGCGCTTCGCTCGCGGCGGCGTCGCCCACGCTGTCGAGTTTCTCCAGGCTCATGTCGGCACCGGCCTGTTGCGGTGCGGCGGCCTTGGCGGCGCCTTCTTCTGGTTTGTCGAATTCGTCCCAACTCAGCATGGCAGTTTCTCCTGCTTGGACCGGACGGCGCCGGTCGAAAATGTGTACTGCGTTATGTGCACGCAAAAACGTCGAAAATGTGGAGGAGGGCGGCGCTGCCATTCCCTCTCCCCGGCCCTCTCCCATGAATGGGCGAGGGGGTTAAAAGCGGCTCGGCGTACTGACTGGCGCGCGAGCGGTGGAGCATCTTGCGGTGTTCGGGATTGAGAAGCTTCCCTCTCCCCAGCCCTCTCCCATCAATGGGAGAGGGGGCATCCGGAGTCAGCGCGAAGCGGGGCGAGTGAGCGCTAGGCGCCCGGTGGGTCGGAGCCCCTGAGCGTACGTTCGTACGTGATGGGGGCCGACCTGCCGGGCAACGACGCGGGCGCCGTTCCGCTTCGTGCGTAAGCCAAACCTGCTTACTGGCAGGCTTCGCAGTCCGGATTATCGATGCTGCACGCCTGCGGCACCGGAGCCGGCTTCGGCTCGGCCGCCGGGGCGGCCTGCAGGCCTTCCACCTGGCCACTGGATACGGCGTTCAGCTTGCCGGTGGTCACGGTGGATTTCTCGGTGCTGGTCGCGGCCAGGGCACGGAGGTAGTAGGTGGTTTTCAGGCCACGGTACCAGGCCATGCGGTAGGTCACGTCCAGCTTCTTGCCCGAGGCGCCGGCGATGTAGAGGTTCAGCGACTGGGCCTGGTCGATCCATTTCTGGCGGCGGCTGGCGGCGTCGACGATCCACTTGGTTTCCACTTCGAAGGCGGTGGCGTACAGGTCCTTGAGTTCCTGCGGAACGCGTTCGATCTGCTGTAGCGAGCCGTCGTAGTACTTCAGGTCGTTGATCATGACCGCGTCCCACAGGCCGCGGGCCTTGAGGTCGCGTACCAGGTACGGGTTGATCACGGTGAATTCGCCCGAGAGGTTCGATTTCACGTAGAGGTTCTGGTAGGTCGGTTCGATCGACTGCGATACGCCGGTGATGTTGGCGATGGTGGCGGTCGGTGCGATGGCCATGATGTTGGAGTTGCGGATGCCTTTCTTCACGCGCTCGCGCACCGGGGCCCAGTCCAGCGACTCGGTCAGGTCGACGTCGATGTACTTCTGGCCACGCGCTTCGATGAGGATCTGCTGCGAGTCCAGCGGCAGGATGCCCTTGCTCCACAGCGAGCCCTGGAAGGTTTCGTAGCTGCCGCGCTCGTCGGCCAGGTCGCAGGAGGCCTGGATGGCGAAGTAGCTGATGGCTTCCATCGACTTGTCGGCGAACTCGACGGCGGCTTCGGAGGCGTACGGGATGTGCTGCAGGTACAGCGCGTCCTGGAAGCCCATGATGCCGAGGCCGACCGGGCGGTGCTTGAAGTTGGAGTTCTTCGCCTGCGGCACCGAGTAGTAGTTGATGTCGATGACGTTATCGAGCATGCGCACGGCGGTCTTCACGGTCTTCTCGACCTTGGCCAGGTCCAGCTTGCCGTTGACGATGTGGTTCACCAGGTTCACCGAACCCAGGTTGCACACGGCGATCTCGTCCTTGTTGGTGTTCAGGGTGATCTCGGTGCACAGGTTCGAGCTGGCCCACGTGCTGCTGCGGCGAACGCAGGTTGCACGGGTCCTTGAAGGTCAGCCACGGGTGGCCGGTCTCGAACAGCATGGAGAGCATCTTGCGCCACAGGTCCTTGGCGGCGATGGTCTTGTGCAGCTTGATCTTGCCGTAGCCGGCCATGGCTTCGTAGTACTCGTAGCGCTCCTCGAAGGCCTTGCCAGTGAGGTCGTGCAGGTCAGGTACTTCGCTGGGCGAGAACAGGGTCCACTGGCCGTCGTCGAAGACGCGCTTCATGAACAGGTCGGGAATCCAGTTCGCGGTGTTCATGTCGTGGGTGCGGCGACGGTCGTCACCGGTGTTCTTGCGCAGCTCGATGAACTCTTCGATGTCCATGTGCCAGGTTTCCAGGTAGGCACAGACAGCGCCCTTGCGCTTGCCGCCCTGGTTCACCGCGACGGCGGTGTCGTTGACCACTTTCAGGAAGGGCACGACGCCCTGGGATTTGCCGTTGGTGCCCTTGATGTAGGAGCCCAGCGCGCGCACCGGCGTCCAGTCGTTGCCCAGGCCGCCGGCGAATTTGGACAGCATGGCGTTGTCGTGGATGGCGCTGTAGATGCCCGACAGGTCGTCCGGCACGGTGGTCAGGTAGCAGCTGGAGAGCTGCGGACGCAGGGTGCCGGCGTTGAACAGGGTCGGCGTCGAGGACATGTAGTCGAACGACGAGAGCAGGTTGTAGAACTCGATGGCGCGCTCTTCGCGGTTCTTCGGTTCTTCGATGGCCAGGCCCATGGCGACGCGCATGAAGAAGATCTGCGGCAGCTCGAAGCGCACGCCATCCTTGTGGATGAAGTAGCGGTCGTAGAGGGTCTGCAGGCCCAGGTAGGTGAACTGCTGGTCGCGTTCGTGCTGGATCGCGGCGCCCAGCTTGGCCAGGTCGTAGGTCTTCAGTTTCGGATCGAGCAGCTCGAACTCGACGCCCTTGTCGACGTAGGCCGGCAGCGCCTTGGCGTACAGGTCGACCATCTCGTGGTGGGTGGCGCTATCGGCCACGCCGAGGAAGCCCAGGCCTTCGGCACGCAGGGTGTCCATCAGCAGGCGCGCGGTGACGTAGGAGTAGTTCGGCTCGCGCTCGACGAGGGTGCGCGCGGTCATCACCAGGGCCGTGTTGACGTCCTTCTCGGCGACGCCGTCGTAAAGGTTCTTCAGGGTGTCTTTTTCGATCAGCGCGCCATCGACTTCGGCGAGGCCTTCGCAGGCTTCGCGGACGATGGTCTGCAGGCGGCCCAGGTCCAGCGGCGAGAGGCTGCCGTCGGCCTTGGTTACGCGGATGCTTGGGTGGGCCACGGCCGGGGCGTCGGCGATGCCGCGCTTGCGCTCCTGGCTGCGTGCTTCGCGGTAGATCACGTAGTCGCGGGCGACTTTCTGCTCGCCGGCGCGCATCAGGGCCAGTTCGACCTGGTCCTGGATCTCTTCGATGTGGATGGTGCCGCCGGACGGCATGCGGCGCTTGAAGGTGGCGGTGACCTGCTCGGTCAGGCGGCGCACGGTGTCGTGGATGCGCGACGAGGCGGCAGCGGTGCCGCCTTCCACAGCGAGAAACGCCTTGGTGATGGCCACGGTGATCTTGTCGTCGGTGTAGGCGACGACGGTGCCGTTACGCTTGATCACGCGCAGTTGGCCGGGGGCGGTGGAACTCAGGTCCTGCGAGCCTTCGACGGCTTGGGGAGCAGTGGCCTGCGGTTTCTCGTGTGGGGTGTCGATCTGCATGAGGGTCTCCACGTTTCTAATTGGTTTGGACACTTGTTGCCGCGTCTGTTCGCTTTTTAACCAAATGCGTTCTCCGCCCGGTACAGCCAGCTAGCCGGTGGAAAACACGATCGGAGCAGGGAAAAGGCGTGACTCAAGTGCCTTCCTGGCTCGTAAGTCCTTGGTCGCGGTTACGCTCGCGACCACAACCCCTAGTAGTTGCCCAATTGGGCCGGCACTACGACCGCTGAAGGCATGAGAATGCCGTTGACTCAGCGTCCGGCCTTCTGATAACGGCCAAAAGGGTTGCTGAAAAGCGTTTCGGTCGGCGGATTCCGAGGCTGTGCGACGCTTCGTTCCGGGACCGCTTGAATAGTGCAAGGCTTCGTTGTAAACCCAAGATGTAGTGGGTTTGTTTTGTCGGGATACAAGATAGAGCGTCGGAGGCGTTAGATCAACCGGCAAATCCTGTGGATAACGTGTGCGTGGATTGTGGGCGAAATGGGGGTAACAGAGCGAAAGCGGCGTGGTTATTGGGCTGTACCGCTCGTCGAGCCCCACCGGTGATTTCACGCAGCCAACGGTTTTTTGATTGAAGAAAGCGACCACTACATCTTGTGTTTTCTGTTGTGGCCTGTATCCGCCTCGCGGCGTTGCTACAATGCCGGCCGATCCGGCCCGCCGGGGGCCCGAGGAGAGCGTGGTGCAGCAGGACATCTTGATCGTCGAGGACGACCAGCGGCTGGCGGAACTGACCCGCGAATACCTGGAAGGCCATGGGCTGAAGGTCGCCATCGAGGCCGACGGGGCCAGGGCGGCGGCGCGGATCCTGCGCGAGCGTCCGGCGCTGGTGGTGCTCGACCTCATGTTGCCGGGCGAGGACGGACTGAGCATCTGCCGCAAGGTGCGCGGCGAGTTCGACGGGCCGATCCTCATGCTCACCGCGCGTACCGACGACATGGATGAGGTGCAGGGCCTGGAAACCGGCGCCGACGACTACGTGTGCAAGCCGGTGCGCCCGCGCGTGCTGTTGGCGCGTATCCGCGCCCTGCTGCGCCGCCGCGAGGGCAGTGCCGAGTCTGTCGCGGAAAGCCAGCGGCGCCTGGAGTTCGGTCCGCTGGTGATCGACAACGCGATGCGCGAGGCCTGGCTGGCCGGGCGCGGCGTCGAGCTGACCAGCGCCGAGTTCGACCTGCTCTGGCTGCTGGCCTTCAACGCCGGGCGCATTCTCTCTCGCGAGGAAATCTTCAATGCCTTGCGCGGCATCGGGTACGACGGCCAGGACCGCTCCATCGACGTGCGCATCTCGCGCATTCGGCCGAAGATCGGCGACGACCCGATGCACCCGAGGCTGATCAAGACCGTGCGCAGCAAGGGCTACCTGTTCGTCCGCGAGGCGGTCGAGGACATGCGCTAGGCTGCTCGAAACGCCGGACAGGCCCCGAAGAGGTTTTGCCATGTTTCCCACCTTCACTACCGCGCGCTTCGTGCTTCGCGAGATCGAACGGCGCGACATCGACGCGGTGTTCCGCGGGCTGTCCAATCCGGACGTGATCCGCTACTACGGCGTGTCCTACCGTTCGCTGGACGAAACCCAGACGCAGATGGACTGGTACCGCGACCTGCAGGAGCAGCAGAGCGGCCTCTGGTGGGGTATAGCCTTTCGCGAGGCGCCGGCACAACTGATCGGCGCCTGCGGCTTCAACGACTGGTCGCCGAGCCACCGGCGCATCGAGCTGGGCTACTGGCTGATGCCCGAGCACTGGCGTTGCGGGGTGATGAGCGAATGCCTGCCGCCGATCCTGCGGCATGCCTTCGACGACATGCGCATCCATCGCATCGAGGCGGTGGTGGATACCGACAACGTCGCCAGCCGCTGCCTGCTCGAACGCATCGGTTTCCGCCATGAGGGGACGCGCCGCGACGGCGAATTGAAGGACGGGCGCTTCATCGACACCGAACACTACGGCCTGCTGAGCAGCGATTCGTGGTCGTGAACCGCGTGCGGCGGGGCGCCGCGTTGAACTCGATCTTCCTGCGCATCTACGGCGGCATGCTCGCCGCCATCGTCCTGGTGGCGCTGCTCGGCTTTGCGACGGTGCACCTGGTCAACAAGGTGCGCAGCGATCAGTACCGCGAGAACCTGGCGCGCGGCACCTTCCGCCTGATGGCCGACAACCTGGCGCCGATGAGCGACGTCGAGCGCCGCCGTTCCACCGCATTGTGGGGGCGCCTGCTGGGCATTCCGCTGGAGATCCAGCCGCTGCTCGACACCTCGCTGGACAGCCGCGAGCGCGCCCGCCTGCTGCAAGGCCAGGTACTGGTGGAGCAGACCGGGCCGCACGCGGCGAAGATCTTCAGCCTGATCAGCGAGGCCGAAGGGGTGATGCTCACCAGCGAGGTCGGGCAGATCAGCGAGCAACTGGCGCGCGCCACCGTCTACCTGCTGATGGACGAGCTGGTGCACTACCCGCAGGCCGAGCAGCCGGGCCGCCTGGCCGAGCTGAAGCAGGCCAAGCAGTTCGGTTTCGACCTCAGCCTGCGTCCGCTGGACGACGCCGATCTGGATGCCGACCAGCGCCGTCGGATCGACGAGGGCGACACGGTAATGGCGCTGGGCAAGGGCGGCGATTCGATCCGCGTGTTCGCCGGCATGGTCAACACGCCCTGGGTGCTGGAAATCGGCCCGCTGTACCAGATGAATCCCTATCCGCCGCAGCTGCTGGTGTTGATCGGGCTGCTCGGTCTGAGCCTGATCGGGCTCGCCGTGTACCTGCTGGTGCGCCAGTTGGAGCATCGCCTGCGCGGCCTGGAGGCGGCCGCTACGCGCATCGCCGGCGGCAACCTGGAGGCGCGCGTGCCGACCGGCGGTGCCGATTCGGTGGGGCGCCTGGCTGCGGCGTTCAACGGCATGGCGGAACATCTGCAGCGGCTGCTGTCGGTGCAGCGCGAGATGGTCCGGGCGGTGTCCCACGAGCTGCGCACGCCGGTGGCGCGGCTGCGCTTCGGCCTGGAGATGATCGGTGACGCGGAAACCGAACAGGCGCGGCGCAAATACATGGACGGCATGGACGGCGATATCCAGGACCTCGACCGCCTGGTGGACGAGATGCTCACCTACGCGCGCCTGGAGCAGGGCTCGCCGGCGCTGAATTTCCAGCTGCTGGACATCGATGCGTTGCTCGACCAGGTGATCGGCGAACTGGCGCCGTTGCGCCCCGAGGTGCGGCTGGAGCGAGGCGCGTCGGGGGCGGCGGGAGTTCTGGTGGAGGGCGAGGCGCGTTATCTGCACCGCGCCTTGCAGAACCTGGTGACCAATGCCCTGCGCCACGCCGAGTCGCGGGTGCGGGTGAGCTTCAGGGCTGGGCCGAGGCGCTGCCGTATAGATGTGGAAGACGATGGCCCCGGCGTTCCCGAGGACGCCTGGGAGCGCATCTTCACGCCCTTCCTGCGTCTGGACGACAGCCGTACCCGCGCTTCGGGCGGGCATGGCCTGGGGCTTTCGATCGTTCGGCGGATCATCTACTGGCACGCCGGCCGCGCCCAGATCGGCCGCAGCGAAAGCCTCGGCGGCGCCTGTTTCAGCCTGGTCTGGCCGTTGCGCCAGGAGCAGGCGGCGCGCACGCCCTAGCGCGCGAAGTCAGGCTTCGACGGCCACCAGGCTGAGCAGGCGCCCGTCGACCAGGGTGAACTGGCCGTCCAGTTCGACGCCAACGTGCCATTCCGGCGAGAGCGTCTTGAGCAGCCGCAGGCGCGCATGGCCCTGCTCGTCCCAGCGCAGCACTTCGGCATCCTGGAAGTAGAAGTTCCTGTGCACCAGCGGATAGAGCGCCTTGTACAGGCATTCCTTGAGCGAGAAGGTCAGCGTCACCGCGAGGGAGCAGTCGCCCGGGGCCAGGCGCTGCTGCTCGGCTTCGGTGAGGATTTCGCTGCACAGGCGCTGCGCGCGCACCTCGCTGAGCGGCACTTCGGCGTCCAGGCCGAGGCCGCGCCAGCGCTGGCTGTCGCCGACGATGGCGGCGGCCCAGCCCTTGCTGTGGGTGATCGAACCGCAGGTGCCAGCCGGCCACTGCGGCGCACCGTCCTCGGCCACCGCCGGCGTTTCCGCGCGGCCGCGCAGCTGCGCCAGCGCTTCGCGCGCGCACAGGCGTCCGGCAAGGAACTCGGCTTTGCGTTTGGCGATGGCGCCAAGGATGTTCGAGGGCGGGACGATGCCGCAGCGGGCGAAGTCGGCGAGTTCGAGCAGCTCGGCATCGAACGCGGCCTTCACCAGGGAAAGGCCGGGCAGCACGGCGGGAAACGGCCATTCGGCAGTCAGGGTCGGGCAGCAGGCGGGTAGCCGGGGGGAGGAAGAAGTCATGCGGCTATTCTGCCGCAGCGCCGTGGCGGCTGGCGATTTATTTGCGCGCAGGAGCGGGCCCGCGATTACCGTGGGCCCTTGGCGAATCTAGTCGAACAGTCCTCTGAGGAAGGATTTCATGTCGGCCCAGGAGCTCTCGTCGGCTTCCTTCTGATAGCCGATATCTGGCCCGCCGTGCTCGCCATGGCTCAGGCGGTCCGCATCGGGGTTGGTGAAGCCGTGCTTGGCGCCTGGCAGGCTGACGAAGTCGTAATCGGCGTCGGCGTCGTCCATTTCCTCCTTGAACGCGGCGACCTGCTCGGGCGTGACCATGCTGTCGGCCTCGCCGTGCTCGACCAGGATGCGCGCTTTGACACTGCCCTTGGTCGCCGGGACGGCCGGCACCAGGGCGCCGTGGAAACTCACCACGCCGAGCAGCGGGACGCCCTGGCGGGCCATGTCCAGCACCACCTTGCCGCCGAAGCAGTAGCCGATCGCGGCGATCTGTTTGGCGTCGGTCTGCGGTTGCGCCTTGATCAGGTCGAGGCCGGCGAGGAAGCGCGCCTTGCTCGTCGCGGCATCCGCGCTGGCCGCCTGCATGAACGCGAGGGCGTCCTTGGGATGTTCGGTGTGCTTGCCGCCGCCATACATGTCGATGGCCAAGGCGGCGTAGCCGAGGCCAGCGAGATCGCGTGCGCGGCGCTTGGCGTAATCGTTCAGGCCCCACCATTCGTGGACCACCATCACGCCAGGGCGGGGGCCCTCGATGGCATCGTCATAGGCGAAGTAACCGATGAGCTTGGTGCCGTCGGCGCTTTCGTAGGGGATTTCCTGGGTCTTGATGGCGGCGAACGAGAGGCTGCTGAAAAGCATCAACAGGCCGAGCAGGCAAGTGCGCATGGCAGGTTCCTTGGTTGTCGAACGCCCAAGCCTAGGTCGAAATGCCGCGCCTGTGAAGCGAGGCGCCCGGCAAGGGTTCAGCTTTCCTGCGCGCGGTAGGCGCCCGGGGTGAGGCCGGTCCACTTCTTGAACGCCCGATGGAACGCCGACGGCTCGGAAAAGCCCAGACGCTCGGCGATGCGCTGAATCGGCAGGTCGCTGCCCAATTGGTAGATCGCCAGGTCGCGGCGCAGGTGGTCCTTCAGTTCCTGGAAGCTGGTGCCTTCCTCGCGCAGGTGGCGGCGCAGCGTCTGCGGGCTCATGTGCAACTGGCGGGCGATGCTGTCGAGGTCCGGCCAGCGTTCGCAGTCGCGGCCGAGCAGGCGGCGGATGCGGCTGGTCAGGCTGTCGCCGCCATCCGGCCTGGCCAGCAGATCGGCCGGCGAATGCAGGAGGAAGCGCTTGAGCGTGCGTTCGTCCTGCAGCAGCGGCATGGGCAGGTAGCGGGCGTTGAACAGCAAACTGTTGCCGGCCGCCTCGAAGCGATGCGGGCAGGGGAACAGCAGGTCGTACTCGGCGTGGTGCGCCGGTGCCGGATAGGAGAAGGTCACTTCATCCAGGCGGATGCGCTGGCCGATCAGCCAACTGCCCAGGCGATGCCAGATCACCAGCAGGCTTTCCAGCAGAAAATGCTCGTCGTCCCAGGGGCCGACGTCGTCGACCGACAGGCGAACCTGCTCGCCCTCGCGGTGCAGGCGGATGCGCGGCGCGCCGGGGAACAGGCCATAGAAGAGGGCGCCGCGCTGCAGGGCCTTTTCCAGGTTGCGGCAGTGGATGATGGCGTGGCCCATCATGGCGAAGGTGCCGCGCTTGCTCGGCGGGTTGCACAGGCCGAGGTACTCGTCGTCGAGCACTTCCCAGAGCAATTGCACCAGGCGGGCGAACTGCTCCGGCGCGATGCGCGCGCGCGGCTGTTTGAGCAGCGCCGGCGGGATACCGGCGCCGAGCAGCAGGGCGTCGGGCGCCAGGCCGCGGCGCTCCACCCCACGCAGCGCCGCGCGGACGAAATGATTGGAAATCGTGCGTTCGCGCAAGGCGCTTCCCTCGTTCCGGTGCGCGCCGATGGTAGAGCGCGACCGGAGGCCTCACAAGCGTGGCGCTCTTTCCCGTTTCGCCGCGAAGGCGGGCGGCGAAAAGCCGCCATCCGGGCGGGTTGTCGCCAGGCAAAGGGCGGGTTTCCGCCATCTCCAAGCGCGCGTACGGCAGCGATTGTTTTATAAGTTATTGAATTTCAAGGATAAAAAACTTGATGAGGAATTGGCACAGCGCTTGCGATAAGGCTGATACCCGGCGCGCCCGGGACCAACAATCATAAAACTCAGTCAGAGGTGTGTGCTGCTCCAGGCAGTGCGACGCCCGGGAAGCTTCCATGACTCGTCAGCCCTTCTATAAAAGTCTCTATGTCCAGGTCCTGGTGGCAATCGCCATCGGCATTCTGCTCGGCCACTTCTATCCGCAGACCGGAGCGGCGATGAAGCCGCTGGGCGACGGATTCGTGAAACTGATCAAGATGGTCATCGCCCCCATCATCTTCTGCACCGTGGTTACCGGCATCGCCGGCATGCAGAGCATGAAAGCGGTCGGCAAGACCGGCGGCATGGCGCTGCTGTATTTCGAGATCGTTTCCACCATCGCCCTGATCATCGGCCTGGTCGTGGTCAACATCGCCCAGCCTGGCGTCGGCATGCACGTCGATCCGGCCTCGCTGGACACCTCGGGTATCGCCGCCTACGCCGCCGCCGGCGAGAAGCAGAGCACCATCGACTTCCTGATGAACGTGATTCCGGGGACCGTGGTCGGCGCCTTCGCCAACGGCGACATCCTCCAGGTGCTGTTCTTCTCCGTACTCTTCGGCTACGCCCTGCATCGCCTGGGCGAGCGCGGCCGTCCGGTGTTCGACTTCATCGAGCGCATCTCGCACATCTTCTTCAACATCATCAACGTGATCATGAAGGTCGCGCCCATCGGTGCCTTCGGCGCCATGGCCTTCACCATCGGCAAGTACGGCGTCGGTTCGCTGGTGCAGCTGGGTCAGCTGATGGCCTGCTTCTACATCACCTGCCTGCTGTTCGTGCTGGTGGTGCTGGGCGGCATCGCTCGCGCCCATGGCTTCAGCATCATCAAGTTCATCAAGTACATCCGTGAAGAGCTGATGATCGTGCTGGGCACGTCCTCCTCGGAATCGGCGCTGCCGCGCATGATCGCCAAGATGGAAAAGCTCGGCGCCAACAAGTCCGTGGTCGGCCTGGTGATCCCCACCGGTTACTCGTTCAACCTCGACGGCACGTCCATCTACCTGACCATGGCCGCGGTGTTCATCGCCCAGGCCACCGACACGCCGATGGACATCAGCCACCAGATCACCTTGCTGATCGTGCTGCTGATCGCCTCCAAAGGCGCCGCCGGCGTCACCGGTAGCGGCTTCATCGTGCTCGCTGCCACCCTGTCCGCGGTCGGCCACCTGCCGGTTGCCGGCCTGGCGCTGATCCTCGGTATCGACCGCTTCATGTCCGAAGCCCGCGCGCTGACTAACCTGGTCGGCAACGGCGTGGCGACCATCGTCGTCGCCAAGTGGTGCAAGCAGCTGGACGAGAAAGCCCTGGACGACGAACTGCACGGTCGCGGCACCCCGGACGCGCTGCTGGGCGAAACGCCCGACCAGAGCAAGCCGCTGCACGTCTGAGTCGTACCACCTTTCGAGCGCTGCTCGATGAAAGCCCGCCGCCTGGCGGGCTTTTTTTTGCCTGGCGGATTGCGTCAATCGGGGCGAGCGCTGGCGTCATTGAGTGCATCGCCTGCCACCTCTACGCTGCAGGCAGACCAACAAGAAAACGGAGCCAGGATGAAAGGGCCGCTGTCGTCGCTGAAGATCCTTGATTTCTCCACCCTGCTACCGGGTCCGTTCGCCTCGTTGCTGCTCGCCGACATGGGCGCCGAGGTGCTGCGCGTGGAATCGCCCGGCCGGCTGGACCTGGTTCGGGCGGTGCCGCCGCACGATGGCGACACTTCCGCCAGCCACGCCTACCTCAACCGCAACAAGCGCAGCATCGGCCTCGACCTCAAGCGGCCGGAGGCGGTGGATGTGGTCAAGCGCCTGGTGCTGGACTACGACATCGTCCTCGAGCAGTTCCGCCCCGGCGTGATGGATCGCCTCGGCGTCGGCTACGCCGCGCTGAAGGCGGTGAATCCGGCGCTGATCTACGTCTCGATCACCGGCTACGGGCAGACCGGGCCCTACCGCGAGCGCGCCGGGCACGACATCAACTACCTGGCGCTATCCGGCGTCGCCAGCTACACCGGGCGCGCCGACAGCGGCCCGCTGCCGCTGGGCGTGCAGGTTGCCGACCTCGCCGGCGGTTCGCTGCATGGCGCGCTGGGGCTGCTCGCCGCGGTGATCCAGCGCCAGCACAGCGGGGAAGGGCAGCAGGTGGACATCAGCATGACCGACTGCGCATTCGCCCTGAACGGAATGGCCGGCGCCGGCTACCTTGCCTGCGGCGTCGAACCTGGGCTGGAAAGCCAGGCGCTGAACGGCGGCAGTTTCTATGACCACTATCGCACCCGCGATGGCCGCTGGTTTTCCGTCGGCAGCCTCGAGCCGGCGTTCATGAAGGCCTTCTGCGCGGCGCTCGGGCGGCCGGAGTTGGCGTCGCGCGGCCTGTCGCCGGACCCCGCTGTGCAGCAGGCGTTGAAACGCGAGATCACCATCGAAATCGAGCGCCGCGATTTCGCCGAGTGCAGCGCACTGTTCGCCGCCGTCGACGCCTGCGTCGAGCCGGTGCTGCCGCTCTCCGAAGCCGTCGAGCATCCCCAGATCAAGGCGCGTGGGTTGGTGATCGAGGTGCCGCGCGAGGGCGCGCCGGCGCAGCGGCAGATCGGCTGCCCGATCAGGTTTTCCGCTGGTCTGCCCGAGCCACGCCATATCGGTACGGCGCTAGGCGCGCATACCGACGAGGTGTTGCACGAGCTGGGCTACGCGGCGGAGCACATCGAGGCGCTGCGCAGCAGCGGAGCGCTGGGTTAACAAGACGCCCCCGCGTTGCGCGGGGCAGCTACTTCCTGGCGGTGCCCTCCGGCATGCGCCGGAACCAGGTCGAGAGCAGCGCGCCGGAGATGTTGTGCCAGACGCTGAACAGCGCGCTGGGCACCGCCGCCAGGGGCGCGAAGTGCGCGCTGGCCAGGGCCGCGCCGAGGCCGGAGTTCTGCATGCCGACCTCCAGCGCCAGCGATTTGCGCTGCGCCAATGGCAGGCCGAACAGGCGCGCGGTGAAGTAGCCGAGGAGGAAGCCGAAACCGTTGTGCAGGATCACCACGGCCATGATCAGCAGGCCTGATTCGGCGATCTTCGCCTGGCTGGCGGCGACCACGGCGGCGACGATGATTACGATGCTGACCACCGAAACCAGCGGCAGCACCTCCTCGACGTGGCGCACGCGCGGGCCGAGCAGGCGCTGGGCGACCACCCCGAGGGCGATCGGCAGCAGCACCACCTGCAGGATCGACCAGAACAGCGAGGCGAAGGACACCGGCAGCCAGGCCGAGGCCAGCAGCCAGATCAGTGCCGGCGTCAGCAGCGGCGCGAGCAGGGTGGTGACGGCGGCGATCGCCACCGACAGCGCCAGGTCGCCGCGCGACAGCCAGGTCATCACGTTGGACGCGGTGCCACTTGGGCAGCAGCCTACCAGGATCACCCCGACGGCGATTTCCGCCGGCAGCTGCAGCAGCGCGCAGAGCAACCACGCCATGCCCGGCATGATCACGAAATGCGCCACCACTCCGAGCAGCACGCGCCACGGATGTCGCGCGACCTCGGCGAAGTCCGCCGCCTTGAGGGTCAGGCCCATGCCGAACATCACCAGCCCGAGCAGTGGCACGATGGCCACGGCGAGCGGCTTGAAGGCGTCCGGAAGGAAGAACGCCAGCAGGGCGAAAGCGAGCACCCAGAGGGCGAAGCTGTTGCCGACGAAGCGGCTGAGGGCGGCAAGGGCACGCATCTGGAAGCCTCGGAACCTTCTTGTCATGGGCAGTCACCGGGCGCGACGCTCCCGGTGATCGGGCGGGTCAGACCGCCTGGGGCAGTTCTTCGCCGCCGAGGGCTTCGAACAGCTGCGGCAGGAAATCCACCAGGGTCAGCATCATCAGGGTGAAGCTGGCGTCGAGTTGGCCGAGGGCTTCGTCGCCACCGTCCTGTTCGGCCTGGTCCTGCAGCAGCGCCTCGAAGCGCAGGCGCTTGATCACCATCTTGTCGTCGAGGACGAACGACAGCTTGTCCTGCCAGGCCAGCGACAGCTGGGTGACCAGTTTGCCGGAGGACAGGTGCAGCTGGATCTCGTCGCTGGTCAGGTCCTGGCGCTTGCAGCGCACCACACCGCCGTCTTCCTCGGTGTCGCGCAGTTCGCACTCGTCCAGCACGTAGAAATCGGTGGCGGCTTCCTGGGTCTTGACCCACTCGGTCATGGTGGCGGTCGGCGCGACCTTCACGCTCAGCGGGCGCAGCGGCAGCGAGCCGAGCACTTCGCGCAGGGTGGAGAGCAGGTCTTCGGCGCGTTTCGGGCTGGCGGCGTCCACCAGGATCAGGCCCTGCTTGGGCGCGATGGCGGCGAAGGTGGCGGATTTGCGGATGAAGGCGCGCGGTAGGAAGGCCTGCACGATCTCGTCCTTGAGCTGATCGCGTTCCTTTTTGTAGACCTTGCGCATCTGCTCGGCTTCGATCTCGTCGACCTTGTCCTTCAGCGCGTCCTTGACCACCGAGCCTGGCAGGATGCGTTCTTCCTTGCGCGCGGCGACCAGCAGGAAGTCCTGGCTGACGTGCACCAGCGGGGCGTCATCGCCCTTGCCGAACGGCGGGATGAAACCGTAGGTGGCGATTTCCTGGCTGGCGCAGGGGCGCGCGAGTTTTTCCGCGAGGGCGGTTTCCAGGGTTTCGGCGTCGAGGGGAATGTCCTGGGTGAGGCGATAGACGAGCAGGTTGCGGAACCACATGGCAGAAGGTCTCTCCAGACGCAAAACGCCCATTATTCCGTTCTGCGCGGTTCAGGCCAAGCACAAAGGTGATTGTCCTCCTGCCGGTGCCGGGCTCGCCGACGGTGTTTTTGCGCGCGCCTGCCCGGTCAGCGTGGCCTGCACGCGGCGACCGCGTCGGCGAAGCGCAAGCGGTAGCCGCTGCAATCGTTCCGCGGAACGAAGCACCGGTTCTCGCGTCTCCTGTCCAGAGCCAGGCCGGCCGACTCGGCGGTGAGCAGCGCCAGGCCTAGCGAGGTGAGTTCGGCGTCGCAGGAAACCTCGATCGGCCGCTGCAGCATGTCGGCGAGGAACTGACAGAAGTACGGGTTGCGGGCCTGGCCGCCATCCATCAGGAGCCCGCCGCCTGGCGTCAGCGGGCGCTCGATGGCGTCGAGCACCTCGGCCATGCGCAGCGCCACGCCTTCGAGGATCGACTGCACCAAGTCGGCGCCGTCGTGTTCCAGCGACAGGGCCTGCCGGGTGCTGCGGGCGTCGCGCTGCCAGAGGGGCGGCACGAATACCCGCCCGCGGGCGTTGGCTGGCGGCTTGGCGGAGTGCCGGGTGTCATCGTAATCGAGGAACTGGCCGAGGCCGGCGCATTGAAAGCCTGCTGGCGGTCGCCGGTGACGCCGTGTTCGGCCTTGTGGCGTCGGCTCAGCTTGCTGATCCAGCTGCTACAGATTCCCTGGCACTGGCTATGCATCCCGCGGGAGCCGGCTCCAGCTGATACAGACGATGCAGGCCAAGCCCTCCGAAGCGCCGCGTCACCCTGCTGACCGCAAGGTCCAGGCGCGCTGCATCCCCAGGCCATCGTCGCAACGCAGCGGGGCGATCTTCCGGTGGAATCGTGATTTCCGGCAAACAGCCGATCGGTATGCCGTGCAGCGCTCAGAGGACGACGTCCCAGCAGCCCTGGCGCAGTTCGAGCAGGCCGATGCGCGCCGCGGTGGTGATGGGTTCCCTACGGTTACTGAGGCAAGTCGACGGTGGCGGAGGAGCAAACGCGTCCGTCGCCACTTTTGCTAAGCCATTGGAAAAGAAGCAAAAAAAAATTACTGAAAGGACTTGCCAAGGTAGGGACGCCTCTCTAGAATGCGCCCCACTTCGAGAGCAAGGGTGATTAGCTCAGCTGGGAGAGCATCTGCCTTACAAGCAGAGGGTCGGCGGTTCGATCCCGTCATCACCCGGCCTGTCACGCCGGGGGTCGCGGGTTCGAGTCCCGTCCGCTGCGCCATATTCGCTTCAAGGCCCCCTGAACACCTTGAAGCTACGAGAAAGCGGCCATTGGCCGCTTTTTTCGTTTCTGCCTTCCGCTAAGTCCTCTCTTCCCGCGTCGTCCTCGTCGGTTCGTCACCTGCGTTTCATTCCGGCGTTCTCCCTCGCGGCTGGTCTTCCAGCGCATGCGCCGTTGTTGAAGGAACGGCAGGTACGTCGCCTCGTCGATGTCTTCGGCGCTGCGACCGCGCAAGCTGAGCTGCACGGCCAGGTAGAACAGCGTCAGTACCCGCCAGGCTCCACAGCCATTGCCCCATGCTCCGCTCCTCAGGCCGAATGGGCGAAGGCGCCGAGCCGTTCGGGCTATGCGTAGCGCACGGTACGCCAGACGTTGTAGGCCATCGGCAGCATGCCGCAAAGGAGGAGCAGCCCGCCGCCATGCGCACGATGAACCCCGGATCGCTGGCCGGCAGCGCTTCGACGAAGGTGGGTGCCGTCCTCGTTCACCGCTCGTCACATCAGGCTCTGGTTGATGCCGTTGACCCACATCGAGGCGATGTAGAGCAGGGTGGCCAGCCAGAAATGCAGATTGTCAGGCCGTGCTACGCATGGCGTCGCGGCCGCAGACCCGCGGGACCAGGTGATTCAGCTCGCCGAAGTGATCATCGCCGCCGAGCCGAGCGCGCCGGCGTGCTCGTGGCCGATGGTCCACTCGGTGTAGAGGGCGTTGACGGTCTTGATCGCCATCATCGGAACCGGCAGACGATCTTGTAGTTGCAGGCCTTTGTGCGGGCTGGCCCTCCGGGGCCGATGGGGCGTCAATGTAAGGAAGATCGCAACGCGCCAAACAGGCTCAGATAAATCGCCGGAATACGGACCAGATGATGGGGGAAACGACTTCGTTTCGTAGCTTTTGTCAGAAGCAGTCATCGCTTAAGCGAAAAGCCCGGCGGAGATCTGATCTGTTTTTTTTACGTTTATCTGCCGCTGTTTTATCACTCGTCTGCGCGGGCATAGTCAGGCTCCCGCCGCCCGGGGTCGCGCAGCCGTTCTGCCGGCGTCGCGTGTGGTGCGCGCAGCGAGGACGCTCAGCATGTACCTGTACGACGACTATGACCGGGCGCTGGTCCACGAACGCGTGGCGCAGTTTCGCGACCAGGTGGCGCGACGCCTCGACGGTGAGCTGAGCGAGGAGGAATTTCTTCCGCTGCGCCTGCAGAACGGCCTGTACCTGCAAAAGCACGCCTACATGCTGCGTGTGGCGATTCCCTACGGCACGCTGTCGGCGCCGCAGCTGCGCACGCTGGCGCTGATCGCCCGGCGTTACGACCGCGGCTACGGGCACTTCACCACGCGGCAGAACATCCAGTTCAACTGGATCGAGCTGGCGCAGGCGCCTGACATCCTGCAGCACCTCGCCGAGGTCGACATGCACGCCATCCAGACCTCCGGCAACTGCGTGCGCAACATCACCACCGAGGCTTTCGCCGGCGTCGCAGCCGACGAGATCATCGACCCGCGCCCGCTGGCGGAAATCCTTCGCCAGTGGTCGACGGTCAACCCCGAGTTCCTGTTCCTACCGCGCAAGTTCAAGATCGCCCTGTGCTCGTCGCTGGAGGATCGCGCCGCGATCCGCATGCACGACATCGGCTTCTACGTCTATCGCGGCGCCGACGGCGAAATGCTCCTGCGGGTGATGGTCGGTGGCGGCCTCGGACGCACCCCGATCCTCAGCCAGCCGATCCGCGAGGCACTGCCCTGGCGCCACCTGCTGTCTTACGTCGAAGCCGTGCTGCGGGTCTACAACCGCCACGGCCGGCGCGACAACAAGTACAAGGCGCGGATCAAGATCCTGGTCAAGGCGCTGGGCATCGAGGCGTTCGCCGAGGAAGTCGAGCGCGAGTGGCAGCAGATCAAGGACGGCCCGGCCGAGCTGACCGACGCCGAATACCAGCGCGTCGCGCGCTCGTTCCGTGCGCCGGAGTACCAGCCGCTGGGCAGTGTCGACCTGGCCTTCGGCACGCAACTCGCGAGCGATCCGGCCTTCGCCCGCTGGGTCGAGCACAACGTCCGCCCGCACAAGGTGCCGGGTTACGCGTCCGTGGTGCTGTCGACCAAGCCCGGCGCTGCGGCGCCGCCGGGGGATGTCTACGCGCCGCAGATGGAGGCCGTGGCGGACTGGTCGGAGCGCTTCGGCTTCGCCGAAATCCGCATCGCCCACGAGCAGAACCTGGTGTTGCCCGACGTGCGCAAGCGCGACCTGCACGCGCTCTGGCTGCTGGCGCGCGAGGCGGGCCTGGCGACGCCCAACGCCGGCCTGCTCAGCGACGTGATCGCCTGTCCGGGCGGTGACTACTGCTCGCTGGCCAACGCCAAGTCGATCCCCGTGGCGCAGGCGATCCAGAAGCGCTTCGAGGACCTCGACTACCTGCACGACATCGGCGAGATCAGCCTGAACATCTCCGGCTGCATGAACGCCTGCGGCCACCACCACATCGGCAACATCGGCATCCTCGGCGTCGACAAGAACGGCAGCGAGTGGTACCAGATCACGCTCGGCGGCGCCCAGGGCCGTGACGCCGCGCTGGGCAAGGTGATCGGCCCGTCGTTCGACGCGGCGGACATTCCCGAGGTGATCGAGAAGGTGGTCGGCACCTACCTGGCCTACCGCGAGAGCGAGGAGCGCTTCGTCGATACCCTGGCGCGCATCGGTCTGGAGCCGTTCAGGGAATGCGTCTACCGGCAACGGGCGGTGCTTGCATGAACAACCTGATCCGGCTGATCGACGGCCAGCCCCGCGTGAGCGACGACGATCCGTGGCAACTCCTGCGCGAAAGCCCGGCGGCACGGCCCGCCGGCCGGCTGATCCTGCCGCTGGCCGACTGGCGCGCGGCGCAGGACGAGGCGGTGCTGCGCGGCGAGCGCTTCAGCCTGGACGGCCTTTGGCTGGCGCCGGACGACGAGGTGGAGGTGTTGCAGCCCTGGCTGGCGGTGCTGCCGCTGATCGCCATAGACTTCCCCAGCTTCCGCGACGGACGCGGCTACAGCCAGGCGTACCTGTTGCGCACGCGCCTGGGCTGGCGCGGCGAACTGCGCGCGATCGGCGATGTGCTGCGCGACCAGCTCGCGCACATGCGCCAGTGCGGTTTCGACGCCTTCGCCGTGCGCGAGGACAAGTCTGCGCAGGATGCACTCAAGGGGCTGGCCGGGATGAGCGTGCTCTACGGTCGCTCCGCCATCGAACCCCGGCCGCTGTTCCGCCGCCGCGATTGAGGATTGCCCATGCTGCTAAGAGGCCTGACCTGGCTGGTGCTGCTGCAACTGCTCGGCAGTGCGCTGAATGCCCTGCTGTTGCCGGCGCTGCCGGGGCCGATCATCGGCATGTTGCTGCTGTTCGCCCTGCTGTTGCTGCGCGGCGAGGTGGGCGAGCCGCTGAACCAGGCGGCCAGCGGGCTGCTGCTGTACCTGCCGCTGCTGCTGGTGCCGGCCGCGGCGGGGATCGTCGACAGCGGCAGCGTGCTGCTCGGCAACCTGCTGGCGATCTCGGCGGCGCTGGTGATCTCGCTGCTGATCACGGTGCCGTTCTGCGGCTGGCTGATGCAGCGCCTGACGCGGCGCCTGGAGCAGCGCGAGGACGCGCGATGAGCGCCGCCGACTGGTACGCCGCCGGCCGTGCGGTGATCGGCCATCCGCTGTTCTCCCTGGCGCTGACCCTGATCGCCTTCCAGCTGGCCCATGCGCTGTACCGGCGCAGCGGCTGGCTGGTGCTGCAGCCGGTGATGGTCTCGGTGATCCTGGTGGTGGGCGCGTTGCTGGTCTGCGGTATCGACTACGCCGACTACCGCGCCGGCGCCGCACCGCTGGCGATCCTCGTCGGCCCGGCGACGGTCGCCCTGGCGGTGCCGCTGTATCGCAACCTGCGGCGCATCCGCCTGTTGTTCTGGCCGATCCTGATCACCGTGTTGGTCGGCGGCAGCCTGACGGCGGCGCTGACGCTGCTGATCGCCTGGCTGCTGGGCGCCGACCTGCCGGTGATGATGAGCCTGGCGCCGCGTTCGGCGACCATGCCGATCGCCATGCTGGTGGCCGAGCAGCTGGGCGGCAACGCTTCGCTGGCGGCGGTGCTGGTAATGCTGACCGGCGTCGTCGGCACCGCGCTGGGGCCGACGCTGCTGCGCTGGGCGGGCGTCGACCATCCGGCGGCGCGCGGCCTGAGCTACGGCATCAACGCCCACGCCATTGGCACCGCGCGGGCGCTGGAGGAAGGGGAGGAATGCGGCGCTTTCTCGGCGCTGGCAATGAGCCTGGTGGGCATCCTCATCGCGCTGCTGTTGCCGCTGCTGCGTTTCTACTGATGGGTGCCTCTTGGTGGCGCATCGCCAGATCCGCGCCGCCAAGGGGGTGTATGTCGGCGGGCCGGCGCAGCGGGCGTCGAAGGCCGACGCCAAAAACGACGCCGGGTTATGACGAGCTGGCAGGTGTCTTTCTAGTGGCACCTATCTTTCTATGGTGATCGAAACCGCATCGCCCGCGAAGTGCTCGGCGCGGCGCCGGGTGAGGTGCTGGGCGAAGAGTACGTCCACTTGGGCGCCACCCACTTCGCCGAAGTGATCGAGGCGCTGCTGCAGGCGCCGCCGACCTTCATCCTCAACGAACCGCGCAGACCGCCAGCGCCCTTCGCTCATCAGACCAGTCATAACGCCGAGGCTGCCAAGGCACTTTCCGAAGAATCAGCCAGGGGTTGTGCCAAATGTAACGTAAGGAGTGCCAAAACCCCTGCGCGCTTACGTTTCGTTCGTCATGGATTGCTGCGATTGTGTGCTATCGGGTACATTTGAAACTAATTCTCATCCGCACCTTAGGCGCATTGCGCCGGACATTACCGTGCTCTCGATGCCCCCGATGCCTGGTTCAACGCCGCAGTCGCTCTATGTCAGCCATTCGCGCTGGCTCCACGGTTTTCTCCGGCGCCGCCTCGGCAACGCCTTCGATGCGGCCGATCTGGTGCAGGACACCTTCGTCCGCGTGATGCTGCGGCCGGGCAGCTTCGACGGCAGCAACGGCGAGCGTTCCTACCTCGCGACCATCGCCCGCGGCCTGTGCATCGATCACTGGCGCCGCCGCCAGCTCGAACAGGCCTGGCTGGAAAGCCAGGCGGGCCGCCCCGAGCACCTGCAAGGCTCGCCCGAGCAACGCGCGCTGATCGTCGAAACCCTGCACGAGGTGGACGCCATGCTACTGCGTCTGCCGGCGAGGGTGCGCCAGGCCTTCCTGCTGGCGCAGGTCGACGGCATGCCGTACCGCCTGATCGCGGCGGAGCTGGGCGTCTCCGAGCGCATGGTGAAGAAGTACCTGGCCCAGGCCTTCCTGCACTGCGCGTTGCTGGAAGCCGAGCTGGACGGGCTGTTGATCGAATGACGGCCATGCACAGCGCCGACGGCAAACTCAGCCACGCCAGCCTGCAGCAGGCGGCGCAGTGGTACGTCGCGCTGCATGACGAGAACGGCGGCGCGCAGCTGCGCGAGCAGTGGCAGCACTGGTTCGACCAGCACGCCGAGCATCGCGACGCCTGGCGCTACGTCGAGCGCGTCGGCCAGCGTTTCGCGCCGTTGCAGGGGGAGGGCGCACGGGAGACCAGCGGGGTGTTGCGGCGCGTCGGCGATCCTGCCCGCCTGAGCCGTCGCCAGGGGCTGAAGACGCTGATGATCCTCGCCAGCGGCTCGCTGCTGGGCTGGGGCGCCTGGCGCGGCACGCCGCTGCCGAGGCTTGTCACCGCCTGGGGCGCGGACTTCGCCACCGGTGTCGGCGAAACCCGCGAAACCCTGCTGGCCGACGGGTCGCACCTCTGGCTCGGTGCGCTGAGCGCCCTCGACGCCGACTTCAGCGCCGAGCGGCGCCTGCTGCGCATGCACTTCGGCGAAGTCCTGGTGGATACCGCGAAGGACCCGCAGCGTCCGTTCCTCGTCGACACCGAGCAGGGCCGGCTGCGGGCGCTGGGTACGCGCTTCGCGGTGCGCCAGCTGGGCGAGACGACGCGGCTCAACGTCTACCAGGGCGCGGTGGAAGTGCACACCGCCGCGAGCGGCGTGACGAGCATCGTCGGCGCCGGGCAGCGGGTCGAGTTCAGCGCCGCGGTGATCGGCGCCACGGCCCCCGCGCTGAGTGCCGGCGAATCCTGGATTCGCCACGTGCTGACCGTCGAGGACATGCCGCTGGGGCAACTGGTGCAGGAGCTGTCGCGCTATCGCAACGGCCACCTGGGCTGCAATCCGGCCGTCGCCGGGCTGCCGGTGATGGGCGCCTTCCCGCTCAACGATACCGACCAGGCCCTGCGCCTGATCGCGGCGGCGTTGCCGGTCCGGCTGGAGTGGATGACGCCCTGGTGGGGCAGTATCGAGCCCGCCTGAGCGGCTGTTCATGCCCTGCGGCGCCGGCCCCGAAAATAAACCGGCGCGGCGGTTCCCTTTTTCCAGGTTCGTCCGGTTTACAGGAAAACCTCGACAATCGAACGCTTCAGGGGACTCCATGCACTTGCCTGCTCATCTCGCCCGCCGCTTCGCCCTGCGGCCCATGGCGCTCGCCGTCGCGCTGCCGGTTCTGACCGGCGCACCTCTGCTTCTGGGCGCCGCCCAGGTCTACGCGCAAACCACCCAGGACGCCGCCGGCGAACGCCAGTACAGCATCGGTGCGGGCTCGCTGAGCGCCGCGCTCAACCAGTTCAGCAGCCAGGCCGGCATCTACCTGGTCGGGCACAACGACCTCACCGCCGGCAAGACCAGCCCCGGGCTGAATGGCCGCTACAGCGTGCCGGAGGCGCTGGCTCGTCTGCTGCAGAACAGTGGCCTCCAGGCGCTGCCACAGGCCAGCGGCGGCTACGTGCTGCAGCCGGTTGCGCCCAGCGGCGTGATCCAGCTGGCGCCGGCCACGGTGACCGGGGCGGGTATCGGTTCGGGTGACATGTCCGGGGACAGCGGATACCGGGCGATCCTCAGCAACACCGGCAGCAAGACCGGCACGCCGCTCTCGGAAACCCCGCGCTCGGTCTCGGTGGTCACCCGCCAGCGCATGGAAGACCAGAAATCCCAGACCCTGACCGAGGTGCTCGGCTACGTGCCGGGCATCTTCGCGCCGCCGTTCGCCGCCGGTGACGGCCTCGCCGGCGACCTGTTCTACATCCGCGGCTTCCTTGCCACCGACTTCGGCTACGGCCTGCTACGCGACGGCCTGCGCGTGCAGGGCAACCGCTACGACAGCACCAGCGAGCCCTACGGCCTGGAGCGCACCGAGGTCTTCCGCGGCCCGACCTCCATCCTCTACGGCGAAAACACGCCGGGCGGCGTGGTCAACCTGGTCAGCAAGAAGCCGACCGCCACCCCGCAGGGCGAGGTACAGCTCAGCTACGGCAGCAACAACCGTCGGCAACTGGGCGTGGATGTCTCCGGCCCGCTGACCGACGAGGGCAACATCCTCGGGCGCATCGTGATGCTTGGGCGTAACGCCGATACCCAGGTCGACCAGGTGCCGGACGACCGCCTCTACATTGCGCCCTCGCTGACCCTGAACTTCGACGACAGCACCGCGCTGACTCTGCTCTCGAGTTACCAGCGCGACCGTACCAAGCTGGAGCTGGGCTATCCCGCCGCCGGCACGCTGCTGGACAACCCGAACGGCAAGATCGACAAGGACGCCTTCCTCGGCAATCCGTACTGGGACAATTTCGAGCGCGAGAGCTGGTCGCTGGGCTACGAGTTCAGCCACCAGTTCAACGACACCTGGGCGTTCCGGCAGAACTCGCGCTACATGCAGTCGCGCATCGACCGCCAGGAAACCTGGCCGGGTAGTCTGAACGACGGCGGCTTCGGCACGACGCTCAGCAATACCTTTTATGATCGCTACAACAAGTCCATGGTCTATTCGCTGGACAACCAGTTCGAGGGGCATTTCAACGCCGGCGACTTCGAACACACGGTGCTGATGGGGGCGAGCTTCGACCGCACCTCGTTCAACCAGAACTGGGATATCGGCCTCGGCGGCCCCATCGACATCTTCGATCCGGTCTACACCGGCACTCCGGTGATGCAGTTTGCCGCCCAGAACGCTCTGCTGGAGCAGCAGATGTACGGCGTCTACGGCCAGCTTCAGAGCAAGTACGACCGCTGGATATTCCTCCTCGGCGGCCGCCAGGACTACGTCAACAGCCAGTACCGCAACCGTGCAGGCACACTCAACGGTGCGGCCGACTTCGACTACTGGGACCACGACTTCACCTGGCAGACCGGCCTGATGTACCAGTTCGACAATGGCCTCACGCCCTATGTCAGCTACTCGACGTCCTTCGTTCCCACCCAGCAGGTGTTCAACGGCAATTCGCCGCTGGAGCCGACCACCAGCCGCCAGTACGAGGTGGGCGTGAAGTACGAGCCGAAGGGCTGGAACACCGCCTTCACCGCCTCCGTCTACGACCTGGTGAAAGAGGACGATGTGATCGCCGACGCGGTAACCGGCTTCAATCGCCAGGTCGGCGAAAGCCGCTCCAAAGGCGTGGAGCTGGAGATGAACAGCGACCTCAACGACAACCTCAACCTGGTGGCGTCCTACTCCTACACCGACGCGCGCATCACCAAGGACAGCCCCGGCTCGCTGCTGGAGGACCACCAGATGACCGGTGTGCCGCGCAACCAGGCCTCGGTCTGGGCCACCTATCGTTTCCTCGACGGTGTGCTCAACGGCTTCCACATCGGCGGCGGCGTGCGCCATTTCGACAGCACTTTCGCCTACACCAGGACGTCGCTGTACGGCACCCTGGATACCGGCGACGTGACCCTGGTGGACGCCTCGGTGGGCTACCGCATCGACGAGCACTGGTCCGCCGAGGTCAATGCGAAGAACCTCTTCGACCAGGAATACGTCACCGGCTGCAACAACGCCGGGCGCTGCTACTGGGGCGAGGAGCGCACGCTGCTGGGCACGGTGTCGTTCAACTGGTGATGCCAAGGGGCGTCCGCGCCGAGGGCGCGGACGCAGCGTTTCACCCGATCCGCGGCGAAGCGGTGATAATGCGCGGCCCGTATCTGCGCATCCCAGGAGCCCGCCGGCCGTGACGTTCGAAATCAAACCGCTCGACCCCGAAACCTATCGCCGGCAGACGCGCCGCGCGACGCTGATCGTCGCCGTGATGTTCCTTGTCCTGGCGATGCTGTTCTCGCAGATCCTGGTGCTGGCGTTCGGTGAAAGCGGAGGCGACAACTTCCGCTGGAACGTCGCTGGCGTGGTCATCGGGCTGGGCCTGAGCGTGGCGCTGGTGCGCCTGCGCTTCTGGTCGCAGGCCTGGCTGGCGCCGAGCATCTACGGCTGGCAGCTCAAGCGCCGCCTGATGAGCATCACCAATCTCATGCATCGGCTCGACGCGGGCGTGGCCGCCGGCGACCCCGTGGCGATGAAGCTGCTGCGCTTCTATCACCTGGGCCTGATGCAGATGCACGAACTGGACGGCAACTCCAGCGACCTCAGCCAGGCGCAGGCCGAAATCGAGCGGCACCGGCAACGCATGGAGGCGGCCGGCCTGGACACCGAGCAGACGCGCCTCGACCCCGCCTGGCTGGAATCGGTGAAGCGAGGCTTCGCCGCCTGAGTCCGTCCGGCTGAAATATCGCGGCAACAAAGCTGCTCTAGGGTATGGCCCCTGACCTCCGAGGAGCCCCTCCATGACCAGCGCTGCCCGCCGTACCCGCAAGACCCTCGACCTCGTCGCCTACCACAACGAGCGCGCCGCGTTGGCGGTGATGAAGCTGGCCGAACGGATGGAATGTCGGGTCCTGCGCGGGGAATTGCTCGAAGTCATCCACAGCCTGAACCAGGACGCCGCGGACCTGCGCCAGGTACGTCAGGCGCTCGACGTGGACGAGCGCAGGCGCGCCTGATTACCGCCCGTCGCGCCGACGTCGGCCGCGCCGCGGCGAGTCGTCCCCGGAAAAATCGCGTTCGCCTCGTTACCGTGCAGCGCCCCGTGGCACCGGCTGCGCCGGTGTCCGGGCGCGCGTGCAATGGCCGGCCGACGGCATTTTGTTTCGTCCAGGCGGGAGCGGGCAGGGCATCCACACAGCGAAATACGCGTTCCGCCCTTCCGATATCGACTGGGGGCCGGCACAATTCGCGTCCTTTTTTGGCTGGGCGCGCCGGAGCCTCGAAATGATCAAGACGCCGTATTACCTCATCGACAAGCAGAAGCTGCTGGTCAACATGCAGAAGATCGCCTATGTGCGCGAGCAGTCCGGCGCCAAGGCCCTGCTGGCGCTCAAGTGCTTCGCCACCTGGCCGGTGTTCGACCTGATGCAGCAGTACATGGACGGCACGACCTCGTCCTCGCTGTACGAGCTCAAGCTCGGCCGGCAGAAGTTCGCCGGCGAGACCCACGCCTACAGCGTGGCCTGGGCCGACGACGAAATCGGCGAGATGCTGGAGAACTGCGACAAGATCATCTTCAACTCCATCGGCCAGTTGCAGCGCTTCGCCGACGCCACCGAAGGCAAGGTGCGCGGCCTGCGCGTCAACCCGCAGGTGAGCAGCTCGGACTACCTGCTGGCCGACCCGGCGCGCCCGTTCAGTCGTCTCGGCGAATGGGACCCGGCCAAGGTCGAAGGCGTGATCGAGAAAATTTCCGGCTTCATGTTCCACAACAACTGCGAGAACGGCGACTTCGGCCTGTTCGACCAGATGCTTTCCCACATCGAGGAACGCTTCGGTCACCTGCTGCACAAGGTCGACTGGGTCAGCCTCGGCGGCGGCATTCATTTCACCGGCGAAGGCTATGCGCTGGATGCCTTCTGCGCGCGCCTCAAAGCCTTTTCCGGGAAATACGGCGTGCAGGTCTACCTGGAGCCGGGCGAAGCCGCGATCACCCAGAGCGCTTCGCTGGAAGTGACCGTGCTCGACACCCTCTACAACGGCAAGAACCTGGCCGTGGTGGACAGCTCCATCGAGGCGCACATGCTCGACCTGCTGATCTACCGCCTCAACGCCAAGCTGGCGCCCAGCGAGGGCGAGCACAGCTGGATGGTGTGCGGCAAATCCTGCCTGGCCGGCGATATCTTCGGCGAATATTCGTTCGACAAGCCGCTGCAGATCGGCGATCACCTGTCGTTCGTCGACGCGGCCGGTTACACCATGGTCAAGAAGAACTGGTTCAACGGCCTGAAGATGCCCGCCATTGTGGTCAAGCAGCTCGACGGCAGCGTCGAGGTGGTCCGCGAGTTCGGCTTCGACGACTACCTGTCCAGCCTCGGCTGAGGGCGTCCGGCGGCGCTCCACTCTAAAAAGCCTGTCTCGCGAGACGACGAGCAGGCATGCAATAACCGTCTCGAAACCGCAGCACCCAGGAGGTGAAACAATTGAAGAAGAACGTTCTTATCATTGGGGCAGGAGGTGTCGCCAAGGTGGTGGCCCACAAGTGCGCGCAGCACAACGACGAACTCGGTCGTATCGCTATCGCGTCGCGGAACATCTCCAAATGCCAGGCCATCATCGACAGCGTCAAAGCCAAGGGCAGCTTCAAACAGCCCGCCGATATCAAGGCTTTCGCGCTTGACGCACTGGATATCGAAGCGACCAGGGCGCTGATCCGCGAGACCGAATCGCAGATCGTGATCAACGTCGGTTCCGCCTTCCTCAACATGTCCGTGCTGCGTGCCTGCATCGATACGGGCGCTGCCTACCTGGACACCGCCATTCACGAGGAACCGGGCAAGGTCTGCGAAACGCCGCCCTGGTACGGCAACTACGAGTGGAAGCACCTCGAGGAATGCCGGCAGAAGAACGTCACCGCCATCCTGGGCGTGGGCTTCGACCCGGGCGTGGTGAATGCCTACGCGGCCCTGGCGCAACAGCAGTATTTCGATCGCATCGACTCGATCGATATCCTCGACGTCAACGCCGGCTCCCATGGCAAGTACTTCGCCACCAATTTCGACCCGGAAATCAATTTCCGCGAATTCACCGGACAGGTGTGGAGCTGGCAGAACGCCCAGTGGACCAGCAACCGCATGTTCGAAGTCAAACGCACGGACGACCTGCCGGTCGTGGGTTCGCAGAACCTCTACCTGACCGGCCACGACGAAGTTCACTCGCTGTCGAAGAACCTCGACGTGCCCAACGTGCGTTTCTGGATGAGTTTCGGCGAGCACTACATCAACGTGTTCACCGTGCTGAACAACCTCGGCCTGCTCTCCGAGCAACCGGTGCGGACCGCCGAGGGGCTGGAAGTCGTGCCGCTCAAGGTGGTCAAGGCCGTGCTGCCCGATCCGGCCTCGCTGGCACCGGGCTACACCGGCAAGACCTGCATCGGCGACCTGGTCAAGGGCAGCAAGGACGGCCAGCCGCGCGAAGTCTTCATCTACAACGTGGCCGATCACGAGGAAGCCTTCGCCGAGACCGACAGCCAGGGCATTTCCTACACCGCCGGCGTGCCGCCGGTGGCGGCGGCCCTGCTGGTCGCCCGTGGCGAATGGGACGTGCAGCGCATGGTCAACGTCGAGGAACTGCCGGCCGAGCCGTTCCTCCGCGCGCTGGACGCGATGGGCCTGCCCACCCGCGTGCGCGACGAAGCCGGCGACCGCCCCTGGGCCTGAGTCGTCAGCCGCATGAGAAAACGCCCGCAAGGGCGTTTTTTTGGTCCGTTTTCAGCGTGCCTTGCCTGGTCAGCCGCTCGAAAACCTATCATGGGGGCGGCGTGTCGGGCGTTGGCGGATTTCGTCCTCGCGACACCCTCAAGCACGGCGCGCTGCTGGACATCCGCCCGATCTGCGCTGGACCGCTGGCTGCGTGGCGCGGTCACGCAGCAGGGAGCTTTTGAAGGGGACGAGAAAGGCGATGAGTGAAATTACCACTGGGAGTCCGCAGGAATCAGCGCCCGTTAAGCCTGTCAGCTTGCTTCAGGCTGTGCTGTTCTGGCTCCGGATCGGGTTTATCAGCTTCGGTGGGCCGGCCGGGCAGATTTCCATCCTGCACCAGGAGCTGGTCGAGCGGCGACGCTGGATCTCCGAGAGGCGTTTCCTCCATGCCCTGAACTACTGCATGCTCCTCCCAGGCCCGGAGGCGCAGCAGTTGGCGACGTACATCGGCTGGTTGCTCCATCGGACCTGGGGCGGCGTGATAGCCGGCGTGCTGTTCGTGCTGCCCTCGCTGTTCATCCTGATCGCCCTGTCCTGGATCTACATCGCCCTCGACGACGTCCCGCTGGTGGCGGGGATCTTCTACGGCATCAAGCCGGCGGTAACCGCCATTGTCGTTCAGGCGGCCCATCGCATCGGTTCCAGGGCGCTGCAGAACAATGCGCTGTGGGCGATCGCCGCGGCCTCCTTCGTCGCCATCTTCGCGCTCAACCTGCCGTTCCCGTTGATCGTGCTGGGCGCGGCGATGCTCGGCTTCATAGGCGGCAAAGTGGCCCCCGACAAGTTCCAGGTTGGCGGCGGGCATGCCGGAGCCAGGAAGACCTTCGGCCCGGCGTTGATCGACGATGACTCCCCCATCCCCGAACATGCGCGTTTCAGCTGGTCGCGTGTGGCGGTGTTGTTGGTGACGGGTGCGGCGCTCTGGGCGCTGCCGATGGGGTCGCTGATCCTCGCCTTCGGCTGGGACGGCACGCTGACGCAGATGGGCTGGTTCTTCACCAAGGCCGCGCTGCTCACCTTCGGCGGCGCCTACGCCGTACTGCCCTACGTGTACCAGGGCGCAATCGGCCACTACGGCTGGCTGACTCCAGCGCAGATGATCGACGGCCTGGCCCTCGGCGAAAGTACGCCTGGCCCCCTGATCATGGTGGTGGCATTCGTCGCTTTCGTGGGGGCCTACGTCCAGCAGGTCTTCGGCCCGGATCAGGCCTTTCTCGCCGGTGCCCTGGCCGCGACACTGGTCACCTGGTTCACCTTCCTGCCGTCGTTCCTGTTCATCCTTGTGGGCGGACCCCTCGTGGAGTCGACCCACAACGAGCTGAAGTTCACCGCACCACTGACCGCCATCACCGCCGCCGTCGTGGGGGTGATCCTCAACCTTGCCTTGTTCTTCGGCTACCACGTCCTCTGGCCCCAGGGTTTCGGCGGCGAATTCGACTGGCCTTCTGCCTTGATCGCCCTGGGTGCCGCAGTTGCCCTGTTCCGCTACAAGCGCAGCGTCATTCAAGTCTTGGTGGGATGCGCCTTGGCCGGGCTGGCGGTGTGGCTTGTTGCCCTCCATTGAGCCTGAGCTGTACGAGGAGGGTTTGCCTCGCCGGTAAGGTGGCGGGATTGATCGCATCCCGGCGAACCCGCGGCGCATGGCCTTGTGAGTTAGATCTGCGAGAGGCCGCCGTCGACCATCAACTCGACGCCGTTGACGTAGCGGGCATCGTTCGAGGCGAGGAACAGGGCCGAGCTGGCGATCTCGTCGGGGCTGGCCATGTACCCCAGCGGAACGATGGCGGAGACATGTTCGGTGAGCGCCTGGATCTGCGCTTCGTCCATCTTCAGGCCGTTGTCCATCAGCGGCGTGCGGGTGAAGCCGGGGCTCAGCACGTTGCTGCGGATCTTCCGGCCCTTGAGTTCGTTGGCCCAGGTGCGGGCAAACGAACGCACGGCCGCCTTGGAGGCGTTGTACAGGCTCAGGCCTTCCATGCCGTTGCTGGAGCAGATGGACGCGGTGAGCACGATGGCCGCGCCGTCCCTGAGCAGCGGCAGCAGGGTCTGCACGGTGAAGAAGACGCCTTTCACGTTGATGTCGAACATCGCGTGGTAACTGGCTTCGCTGGTCTCGCCGACGGAGTTCTTTTCGCGGACCCGGCATTGGCGAACACTACGTCGAGCTGCCCATCGCGCTGTTGCACCAGGGTCTTGAGCGCATCGAGGGCAGCCTGCCGGCTGACGTCGGACACCACGGCAACCGCCCGTTCGCCGAGCGAGGCCACGGCATTGTCGAGCGAGGTGGCCGAGCGCCCGCTGAGGTAGACGCGCCTGGCGCCTTCGGCGAGCAGCGCCTGGGCAATGGCGAAGCCGATGCCCGTGGAGCCGCCGGTGACCACGGCGACCTGGTTGATGAATCTGCCAGACATGGGTGAACTCCTTACGGGGGGATTGATTACAGGGGCCTGGCGCTGCCCGGGCGGGGCACCGAGGCGTAGAGCGCGAGCAGCGCGGACAGGGCCAGGCACAGGGCGATGCCCAGCAGCGCGGCGATGAAGCCATGGGCCAGCGTGGCCGGGCTGTGGGCCGGCGCGGCGACGGCGTAGAACAGCCCGCCGAGCACCGCCACCCCGAGGGCAGCACTGATTTGCAGCGCCGAGTTGACCAGGCCGGAAACCATCCCGGAGGCGCCGGCCGGTGCGTGGTCGATCACGCTGCGGATCAGGGTCGGCAAGGCCCAGCCCTGGCCGAACCCCAGCAGCCCGACGCCCAGGATCAGCGGCACCAGTGGCGGTCGTTCACCAGCAGCGGCGGCGCCCACCGCGGCGCTCAAGATCAGGCAGCCCAGCGCCTCCAGCAGCATGCCCAGCGCCGGCACCCAGCGGCCGAACCAGCGGATGGCGGCGGGTGTGGTCAGCGGGCCGATCAGAAAGCCGACGCCAAAGGGCACGAACATCAGGCCGGTGACCACCGGTGAGGCGCCGAGGGCATCCTGCAGGTACACCGAAAAGGTCAGGAAGAACGCGGAGACCACGTAGAAGAACAGCGCGCCCACCAGCCCCGCCAGCAGCCGCGGAGACCTCGCCAGCCGGGGGCTGAGCAGCGGTGTGCCGCTACGCCGCTCAAGAGCCACTTCATGGCGCCAGAAGCCCACGGCCACCAGGGGCGCGCTCAGCAGCATCAGGCACAGCCACCACGGCCAGCCCAGCTCACGGCCCTGCACCAGCGGCACCACCAGCAGCCCCAGTGTCAGCGCACAGAGCAGCACACCGAGGCGATCCAGCGAGGCCGGCGTGGAGCTGCGGGTGTCGGGCAAAAAGGGGATGCCGGCGAGGAAAACCAAGGCCACGATGGGCAGGTTGATCAGGAAGATCACCCGCCACTGCAACCCGAACAGATCGGCCGCGATCAGCACCCCGCCCAGGACCTGGGCGAGCACGGCGGCAAAGCCCAGCGCCGCGCCATAGACCGCCAGCGCCCGCGAGCGCTCGTGCTCGGGAAACAGCGCATGGATGGACGCCAGCCCCTGCGGCGCCATGGCCGCGGCGCTCAGCCCTTGCAGCACACGGCCAGCGATCAGCACCGCCGGCGAGGTCGCCAGCCCACAGATCAGCGAAGCGATCCCGAAGCCGGCCATGCCCGCCAGAAACACCCGACGCCGGCCGAACAGATCGCCCAAACGTCCTCCGGTGATCAGGAATACCGCGTAGGTGGCCGCGTAGGCCGAGATCACCCACTCGATCTGCGCCGGTGTCGCTCCCAGGTCCTGGCGAATGGAGGGCAGGGCGACGTTGACAATGAAGAAATCCAGTGGCGGCAGGAATGCACCGGCCAGCAGCACGGCAAAGGCCATCCAGCGCCGGGGTGCCGTGGCAACGGCTGCGGCTGGAGCCGAGGTAGAAAGCGTCATGGCAAAACCTCCGGAAAACGGCACTGGCCCGCCAGGTCGAAGACGTCCCTGGCCTGCTCAGCGCGCCGCTACGTAAACTGTCGAGCAGCTTGGGATTGGCCTGGCGACGCGGCCAGGCTGAACGTGGACAGAGTTTGAAAGACCGGAGGCGCTGGCGGGACTGCCATCGCTGCACGTTGCGCGTTCATTTTTGTAAGGGGTGGCGGGGTGGATTGGGACGACTTGCGGTTTTTTCTGGCGATAGCCCGCGCCGGCTCCCTGGGCGCTGCGGCCAGGCAACTGGGCGTCAGCCACCCCACCGTGGGCAGGCGTTTGCAGGCACTGGAGCAGGCCAGCGGCCAGGCTTTCTTCCGGCGCACCGGCGAAGGCCTCGTCCCGACGGCGATCGGCGAGGGCATCCTGAGCCTTGCCGAGGAAATGGAAAGCAGCGCCCTGGCCATCGCCCGGCGCATCGATGGCAGCGACGAGCAGCCCGAAGGCATCCTGCGCATTTCTTCGGCCGACTGGTTCGCCGGCTACGTGCTAGCCCCGGTGCTGGGCGAGCTGGTGCGCCGCTATCCCGCCGTGGTGCCGGAGGTGATTGCCGGGATGCGCCTGTCGGACCTCACCCGCCGCGAAGCGGACATCGCCTTTCGCATCGTGCCGTTCGACCAGCCGGACATCGTGCAGCGCCGGCTGATGAGCATGCCCTACGGCCTATATACCAGCGCCGCCATTCCCTTCGAGCCCGGTCCGGAGGGCGCGGGCTGCAAGCTGATCCTGATGAACACCGCGCAGGCGTACTACCCCGATGTGCTGTGGCTCCAGCGCATGCTGCCCGCCGCGCGCACGGTGTTCACCAGCAGCAGCCGCACCGTGCAGGCGCGGATGTGCGCGCAGGGGTTGGGGGTCGCGGTGCTCCCGCGCCTGCTGGGCGACCAACTGCCGACCCTGACGCGCGTCGAACTCGGCGAAGCGCCGCCCCCGCGGGATATCTGGATGGGCTACCACCAGGACATGCGGCGCCTTGACCGTCTGCGCGCGCTCGTGGAACTGGCCAACGACATGCTCGGCAGCCACTGAGACGGCGCTGCCATGGCGCGGATGCACTACTTGCACGCCTGGCTCAGGTTCCCCGGAACACCCGCTCCAGTCCCCCCAGGGTCAACTCCACCAGGCGCTCGTCGCCGACCGCATCCGGCACCTGGATCACGCCGTGGATCATCAGCGAGGCCAGGCCGTGAATGTAGGACCAACTGGCCAGCGCGGCAGCGCGCACTTCCGAGGCGTCCCGGGGCAGGGCGAGTTCCTCGGCGATGATCCGCTCCAGTCGGCCGAAGGCTTCGTCCCGTGCTTCGGCGAGTGTGGGGAGGGTTTCGCCGCTGACGAATTCCGCGCCGAACATCAGCTGGTAGATCGCCGGGTTGCCGCGAGCGAAGCGGAAATAGGCCAGGCACACCTGCAGCAGCTGTCCGCCGCCGATCCTGTCCTCCGAGAGCACCTGGCTGAGTTCGCGAAAGCCCTGGGCGGCGAGGTGGGCGAGCAGTTCGCCGCGGCTGGCGAAGTGGTGATAGGCGGCGGTGGGGCTCACGCCGACGCGTTCGGACACGGCGCGCAGCGACAGTTTTCCCGGGCCTTCTTCACTCAGCAGCCGGCGGGCCGCGTCGAGCAGTTGCGGGGCGAGGTTGCCTACGTGGTAGGTGTCGCGCTTGCGGGATGAAGGCTTCTTCGGGACGGTCGGCATGGGCGGGCGCTGAGAACGGGAGGGGGCGAAATCCTAACACGCGGAAGAATCTTGACAGTGATAAGTTATGCTCCATACTCTCGCTCCATTCGCGGCCTGCAGGGGTTATTCGGAATATCCATGCGGCGAACGCGTAGTGCGCCAACAGCGCAGTCCGCCGCCGCACCGGCGGCTCCAACAACAAGAAGAAGGCACAGACATGAGCGACCTGCAACTCCAGCCGCCTGCGGCAACTTCCCTGCAACGCTGGCACGCGATGGTGGCCGACGCCGACCTGAGCGCGCTGCCGGAACTGCTGGCACCGAACGTGGTGTTCCGCTCGCCGATGGCGCACAGCGCCTATCCGGGCGCGCCGGTCGTGGCGACGATCCTCAATACGGTGATTCAGGTCTTCGAGCACTTCACCTATCACCGCCAACTGGCGAGCGCCGACGGGCTGAATGTGGTGCTGGAGTTCAGCGCCCAGGTGGGCGGCAAGGAGCTCAAGGGCATCGACATGATCCGCTTCGACGAGAGCGGCAAGATCGTCGATTTCGAGGTGATGGTCCGGCCGATGAGCGCGTTGCAGGCGCTGGGCGCGGAGATGGGCGCCCGGCTCGCGCCCTACCTGGCGGCGCACAAGGCGAAGAGCGCCGGCTGATCGGCGCCGCATCGGTGCAATGGAGCGCCGCGCTTGCCTGAGGGCGCCGGTTTGCGTGGCACTTCAGGTTTCTAGCCGGCGGCAGCGATCCGCTGCGCCCACTCGCTCGGGCTCGCCCCGACCTTGCGCCGGAACGCCCGGGCCAGCGCGGACGGGCTTTCGTAACCCACTTCGTCGGCGATCAGGGCGATCGGGCGTCCTTCGCGCAGACGTTTCTGCGCCAGGCTGACGCGCCAGCCGGCGAGGTAGTTCGCCGGCGTGCTGCCCACCACCTCGTGGAAACGTGCCGCGAAGCTGGCGCGCGACATGCTCGCGGCGCTGGCCAGCTCGGCGACCGACCAGGGCCGGGCAGGCTGGTCGTGCATCAGCGTCATCGCCCGCGCCAGGCGCAGGTCGGCGAGCCCGGCCATCATGCCGGTGGAGATCGTGCCCTCGTTCATCAGTTGCCTGAACAGCTGGATCAGCATCAGCTCGATCAGCCGGTTGAGGATCGCATCTCGCCCGCAATCCTCGCCGAACGCCTCTCGGAACAGCCACTCCAGGCTGCCGCTCAGCGTCGGCAGCTCGTCCAGCGGCAGCACGATGTGGCTGGGCAGCGCCTGCGACAGCGGGTTGTCGACGCCACCGTCGAAGTTCAGCGTCGCGCAGACCAGCTCCGCGTGGTCGGCTTCGCCCGCCACCAGCTGGTGCGCCTGCGGCCGCGCCAGCAACACCAGGCTGGGCCTGTCGATGACGGTGGGCGGGCCGTTGCCCTCGCGAAAGCTGATCCTCCCCGAGCGCAGCAGGTGGACGTAGCCGCGTTGCTCCTGGCCGGTGAAGCCGCTGATACCGCAGAAGCCACCCAGGTGGAACGCCGAGGCGTGCAGGCTGAAGTGCTCCATCAGTGCGGAGAGTCGATCCATTGTCTGGCTTCTCGTTTAGACGATCAGTCGCATAACTTCGACGATTTGAATCCAAAAGGAAAGGTTGGCTGCTTACCATCGGTTCCAAGGGTTGTCGATCGGCGACCCACTACCGACTGGAGAATCATCATGACCCGCATCGCTGCACTGCCCCTCGAACAGGCTCCCGCCGCTTCCCGCCCACAGCTGGAAGCCCTGCAGAAAAGCCTCGGTTTCGTCCCCAACGCGTTCAAGACACTGGCCCATTCGCCAGCGGCCCTGGGCGGTTACCTGGCATTGGCCGGGGCAATGGCGAAGAGCTCCCTCAGCGCCGCGGAGCGCGAGACGGTCGCCCTGGCGACTTCGCAGGTCAACGGCTGCGAGTACTGCCTGGCCGCGCACACGCTGTTCGCCGGCAAGGCCGGGCTCGACGCCGAGGCCATCGGTGAGGCGCGGCAGGGCCGCCTGAGCGCGCTGGCGCTTTTCGCCCGACAGGTGACCGAGAGCCGTGGTCAGGTCAGCGATGCGCAACTCGCCGCGGCACGCGCCGGCGGTTTGAGCGATGCGAAGATCGTCGAGCTGATCGCCCAGGTCACCTTGCTCACGCTGACCAACTACCTCAACAACGTCGCCGCCACCGACGTCGACTTCCCGCCCGTGAGCCTGTGAGCACGGCAGACAGAGGAGCACACGCGATGAAACCGGTAACCCTCTACACCACGAGTCACTGCCCCTACTGTGTCAACGCCAAGTCGTTGCTGGCGCGCAAGGGCGTCACCCCGAACGAGATCGACGTGGCGTCCTCGCCGCAGGCGCTGGCGCAGATGATGGAGCGTACCCGGCGCCGGACGGTGCCGCAGATCTACATCGGTGAGCTGCACGTCGGCGGCTTCGACGACCTGGCCGCCCTGGAGCGCCGCGGCGAGCTGGATGGGCTGTTGCAGGGCTAGCGCGAACGACCGGCGCGGCGCCCCTCAGGCGTCGCGCAGCAGGTCGTTGGCGTCGAGCAGGCGATAGGCGATCTCGGGGCGTTTTTCCAACGCCCGGCGGATCGCCGAGGGGATCGACTGGCGGGTCTTGCGACACAGGCCGGGCAGGGGCTCGATCCGGATATGCAGGCCGCGCATGCTGCGCACTTCATTGAAGCCGGGGCCGATCTCCAGGCGGATGCCGAGTTGCTCGTACATGCGCCGCTGCATGTGTTCGAGGTCGTGCAGATCGGCGAGGTTCTCCAGGCGTTCGAGCAGGCGCTTTTCCTCGCTGCGGGTGAGTCCGAGGATGCGCAGGTCGGCGCCCTGGGTTTCATGCAGCCGTTCACGCTCGCAGTTGCAGGCGCCGGGCGGGCAGGGTTGGCGGGTCAGCGGAGGCGTCATGGGCTCCGATCATAGCCATCCGCAATGGCGCTTGCCCACTGCTGCGCGACGGGTGCGCAGGGCCGGGCGGTGATGCTGCGGCGCAGCGCCGAGGGGAAGGGCCACCCGCCTGGATTGCCTTTGCGTTGCCTTCTCCGCGTTTCGATTAGCCCAGCGCGCGGCGCGGTGGCTGCGGTCGCGCGGGAGGGGGCCCGCTTGTCGCCCGCCTGGAGCTCGCACTGCTATCGGGAACGGGCCGCCTGATCAGCTGCGAGGGCAGGTCCATGACGTCGATCCCGACCTGCCAGTGCGCCCGCAAGGCGGGGAGGAACGCGCCTGAGCCGCAGCCCGCCTCGACACCCCGTCGCCGTCCTGCACGCCGATGAAGCGCGCAACTCTCGCTGAAGGCCTGCCAGTCTCTGCTCGAGAAACAGCTCCAGCTGTTCATCGCGTGCAGATCGCCGTCCCTGGCGGGTCGTCGTCTGGCGGCGACGGCCGAGACAGGCGCACCGGCCGGGGGACGGGGAGGGCGCCTGCCGACTCGATCGCCCGGAGCCGCAATCCGACGCGGGAAATTTACCCGCTCGAAAAACCGGTGAGTGTGGCGGTTTTCCGGGCCTGTCAAAGCCAAATCGGCGGTGGCGGGACGAGCTGCCGGGGAAAGTGCCGATACGCGCCTGCGCCTGCTTCCACGACGGACGCTAGAGCATGCGTTTGAGCACGTTGTCCCGCAGGTAGAAGTGATGCCAGAGCGCAGCCGCGATGTGCAGGCCGATGACGTAGTAGAAGGCTTCGCCGAGGAAGACATGGGCGGCTTCGATGTTCTGCGCGATCGCCTTGTCCACGGCAAAGGGCGAGGCGAGGGTGAGGCCGCCCAGCGGAATGCCGCCTCGCTCCAGCAACACGACCATCAGCCCCATCAGCGGCTGCACCAGCAGGAAGCCGTAGAGCGCCAGATGAGTCGCCTTGGAGATCAGTCGCAGGAACGGCGCAAGCGGCGGCTGCAGCGCTGCCGCGGGATCTCGCAGGCGCGCGAGCAGCCTGGGCAGGACGAGCGCCAGGACCAGCAGGCCGGTCCAGAAATGCCCCTGGACGAACAGCGTCCTCAGCGTGCTGCCCTTGGGAAACCAGCCGCGACCATCGATCAGAAGGTACGCCAGGATCACCAGCCCGGCCATCAGCCAGTGCAACCACCGGGAGCTGCGGGCATAGCGGGCGAGAACCGGGGTGTCTGTCGCCTGCGGATGATTGACGGTGGAACGGATGAGATCGGCCATATGCCCCTCGTGAGTGAGTGGCCACCCGAGTGGCCGTTGGTTGCGGGGAAGTATCCCGGGCCTGGCTTAACGGAATCTGAAGTTCGGCCGCGCCTGTCCTGGAGGCGTCAGGCGCTCCGCGGGATCGACAGGGTGGCGAGCAGGCCGCCTTGCGCGTGGTTTTCCAGCGCGATGCTGCCGCCCAGGCGTTTGGCGATCATCTCCACGATCGACAGCCCGAGGCCCGCGCCATTGGGGTTGTCGCGGCTGTAGAAGCGCTCGAAGAGGCGTTCGATCTTCGCCTCGTCGATACCCGGCCCCCGGTCGCGCACGCTCAGCGCGAAGCGGTCGCCACCGGCCTCCTCGAGTTGCACCGTGACCTCGCCGCCGGCGGGCGAGAAGTTGGCCGCATTGGTCACCAGATTCTGCAGGGCGATGCCTATGGCTTGCGCGTCGCTGCGGGTTTCGTAGCGGCCGGCAGCCACCTCCAGAGACAGTTCGAGCCCCTTGTCCAGCAACAGCGGCGTGAGTTCGGCGAGGGTCTCGCGCACCACGCTTTCGACGTTCACCGGCTGCCAGTCCTTGCGCGCCGTTTCGGGCTCCACCTTCGCCATGGTCAGCAGCTGGTTGACCACCCGGGTCAGGCGGTCCACGCCGCCCAGCAGGAAGCGCAAGGCCTGCTCGCGGGTTTCCTCGTTCTGCGCTTCCAGGGCGTTCTGCACATGGATGCGCAGGATGGCCAGCGGCGTGCGCATTTCATGGGCCGCGTCACCGATGAAGCGCCGTTCGCGTTGCAGAAGGTGGTCGACCTGCGATAACAACCGATTCAGCGCGGCCTGCATCGGCTCCAGTTCGCGGGGCAGCGGGGTCAGCAGCAGCGGCTCGAGCGATTCGGCATGCCGGCCGCGAATGACCTGCGCCATGTTCTGCAACGGCCTGAGCCCCCAGCCGATGGCAAGCCAGACCAGCACCGCGAGCAGGACCAGGCCGATCAGATTGGGGATCAGCGTGTGCCGCACGATCCGGTTGACCAGGTCCTGGCGGACATCGTCGCGCTCGCCGACCCAGATGCGCAGCCCGCGTTTTTCGTCCGGCAGCAGGAAGCCATGCCAGCCGACCCCCTTGATGCTCACTTCGGCGAACCCCGGGGCATCCGGTGCCTCATCGAACAGCGGAGCGCTGGCCGAGCGCACCAGGCTCTTGCCCTGCAGGTCCCAGACCTGGAAGGCCATCTTGCCTTCGTAGGGATGGCCGACCTTGTGTCGCCCCGCCTGGCTCAGCGCGGTGTTGAAGGCCTCGTAGAGCTGCTGGCGTTGCTCGTAGGGCAACGGCATCTGCACGATGCCCTGCAGCAGTCGGGCGCTCTGCGCCAACTGGGCGTCGTAGATCTCGGTGATCTCGTGGCTGCTGTCGTGGAAGTTGTAGAGGCTGATGGTCAGGGTGCCGAGGATCAGCAGCGCCAGGACCAGCCACAGGGTGCGATGGCGCAACGAGGTCATGTCAGCTCCACCAGATAGCCGATGCCGCGCACGGTGCGGATCAGCTCGGGAAACAGCTTTTTGCGCAGATGATGAATGTGCACCTCGAGGGTGTTGCTTTCGGCTTCCTCGTCCCAGCCGTACAGCAGCTGGGTGAGGCGCTCGCGGGTGAACACCTTGCCGGGTTGCGACAACAGCTCGTGCAGCAGCATGTATTCCCGGGGCGTCAGCGCCACCGGGGCATCGCGGTAGCGCACCTGCTGGGTGGTGGGGTCGAGGCTGATCCCGGCGTGCTCGATCACCACCTGGGCACGTCCGGTACTGCGGCGCAGCAGTGCGCGCAGGCGGGCCTTGAGTTCATTGAGATCGAAGGGTTTGACCAGGTAGTCGTCCGCGCCGGCATCCAGGCCGGCGATACGGTCCTTGGTGTCGTCCCGCGCCGTGAGGATGAGCACCGGCAGATCGCTGGCCTCCTGGCGGATCTGCTGCAACACCTGGATGCCGCCGAGCCGGGGCAGGCCGAGGTCCAGGACCATCAGGTCGAAGGATTCGCTGAGCAACGCATGCACCGCGCTGACGCCATCCTGCAGCCAGTCCACGGTGTAACCCTCGGCCCTCAACCCGGCGCGCACACCTTCGCCGAGGGCGGTGTCATCTTCCACGAGCAGCAAACGCATGGGCATCCTTACGGGCTGGGCAATCAATCGAGCTTGGGTTCGATATCCTTGAGTAAAGCATCGATATCGCGGCGCCGGCCTTCGTCGGCGAGTTCGCGGCCTGGCCTGGGCGCAGCCTGTCTGGCCTGGATCAGCGCGGCCTTGGCCTCGGCGTATTTTCCTTCGCGGTACAGATGATCGCCCCAGAAGTACAGACTATCGATACCGTGCGGATTGATGCGCAGGGCCTCATGCAGCAACGCGTCAGCCTTGTCGACATCGCCGAAACCTATGGGCCAGCGCGGTACGCGGTCATACAGCGCGGCGAGGCTGGTGTAGGCCGAACCTTGCAACGCCGTCGGTTCCAGTTCCAGCGCTTTTTCCAGCATCGCCTTCGACTGCCTGGCTTTGCCCAGCGCGCCAAGTCCCCCTTCGGCTCCCGCCCAGCTGCTCACCACGATGCCGTTCCATATCCAGGCCTCGGCGGCTGCGGGCCGTTCCTCGGTGAACGCCTGGGCCTGCGCGGCGAGCTTCTCGAACTCGGCCGCCTTCTGTTTTTCCGGCGTTTCGTACTGCACCTGCGCCCAGCGCTGCTGGATGCCGAGCAGGCGCTGGCTGTCGGCCTGGTCGAGGGCCCAGGCCGGGGTTTGGCCAAGCAGGCAAAGCAGGGCGGCGAGGGCGCTGAGGGAGGCCTTGTTCATCGGGGCTGATTCTCCTGTAATTGAATGAAGCGGCGAATGACCGGCAGCTGTTTGCGCAGGGCACGGTCGACGACGCCGGGCAGAAGCCCATTCAGGCGGACGAACAGTTTTTCCGGCCAGCCCAGGTACAACTCGTTGAGGTTCTTGCCAATGGCGCCCATGACTTCGCTGGCCACGTGCTGCGGCTCGTCGACGCTGGTCTTGAGGGCTTCGTTGAGGGCCATGGCGGCGCTACTGTTCATGCCGGTGCGGGTGGCGCGCGGGGCCACGTACAGCACGTTCACCGCGGTGTCGGCAAGCTCCCGGCGCAGCGCCTCGGAAAAACCGCGCAGGGCGAACTTGCTCGCGCAGTACACGGCATAACCGGGATAGCCGATGGAGCCGTAGGTGGACCCGACGTTGACCACCAGCGCATGCGGTTGGCCGCGCAGAATCGGCAACAGGGCGCGGGTCAGCTGCATGCTGGCGACCAGGTTGACCGCCAGCATGTCGGCGATCTCCGCGTCGTCGAGTTGTTCGAGCAGGGCGAAACGGTTCACCCCGGCGCCGTTTAGCAGGAGGTTCACCCCTCCCAGGTGACGCGCTGCCTCCACGATGGCCTGCCGGCCCGCGCTGGTGCGCAGGTCGGCGCTGACCTGATGCAGTTGCAGCGGATAGCGTGCCACCAGCGCCGCCAGGGCGTCAGGCTGACGGCTCACCGCCAGCACTTGCGCGCCACCCTCGCAGAGCTGTTCGACCAGCGCCAGGCCGATGCCGCCCGTGGCGCCGGTGAGAACCACCCGGCAGTCAGACAGCCGCATGCCGCACCTCGGTGGCCGTCGCCCGCGTCTGGCTGCGTGGAAGGCCGCGGAACATCTCGCTGTAGAGGTGGTAGACAACCTTGCTGGCGTGGATCACCGCCTTCTTGTCCTCGGGATCTTCCAGTTGGTTCATCAGGTCGCGGTAGGTGTCCATGTGGCCTATGTCCAGCGCGCCATGGGAGGACAGGTAGCTGAAGGCGCGCTCCGGCAACCCCAGCCGTTGCTGCAGGGTGCTGGCCGCCTGAGTGGCCAGGGCGATGCTGGTGCCCTCCAGCACGTTGACCATGCCGAACAGACCGACCGGGTTACCCCGCGCGATCAGGTCGTAGAGAAAGCCGACCATCAGTTCGATCGCCATCGAGGGTTGTCCGTCGCGCACCGCGTCGGCGTCGCCACCACAGGCCTGGATGTCATCGAGGATCCACTTCTCGTGGCCATATTCCTCCTCGATGTATTCGCACACCGCGCCGCGCAGCCACTCCAGGCGGGCGGGCAGACGGGCGCCGCAGGCCATCATCAGCGGCACCGTATGACGCACGTGGTAATAGGCCTGGGTAAGGAACGCCCGGTAGCTGTCCAGGCTGACATCGCCGGCCAGGGCTTCGCGAATCACCGGCAGGCTGAACAGGGTCTGGCGTTCCTGGGCGGTGGCGGCTTGCAGTTCGTCGAAGAAATTCATGGTGTGACCTCACGGGGTGACGCGTTCTGAAAGAAGGTCGCGGTAGCGCGACAGGATCGCCTCCCGGCGCAGCCGGCCGTTGCTGGTGAGCAAGCCGTTGTCCGGGGTGAAGGGTTCGGCCAGGCGTTGCCAGGCATGCACCTGGGCGTAGTCCGGCAGGTGCGCGTTGGCCTGGGCGACGGTCGCGGCCAGCGTCTCGTCGCTGCATGTGGGGTCCAGCGGCCAGAGCAAGGCCAGGTTCTGGCGCAGGCCCTCGCCGTGCACGAACGCCTGGGCGATGGTGCCGCGCTGGGTCAGCTCGGCCTCGACCCAGTCCGGGTTGACGTTGCGGCCGAAGCTGGTGATGAACTGGTGCTTCTTGCGTCCCTGCAGGTACAGGTAGCCGTCCGCATCGAACTTGCCGATGTCCCCGGTATGCAGCCAGTCGCCGCTGAAGGGCTGCTCGCCGAGATAGCCCAGCAAGGCGGAGCCGCTGACCAGCACTTCGCCGTCATCCGCCAGCCGCACCGCCACGTGCCGCAACGGCCGCCCGACGCTGCCGGGGCGATCGTGCCCGGGGCGGTTGAGGCAGACCACCGAGGCGCACTCGGACAGCCCGTAGCCCTGATACACCGGCAGATCGACCTGCGCGGCGCGCTGCAGCAGATCGTCCGAGACCCGCGCGCCGCCCACCGCGACGAAGCGGAATTGCCCGGCGGACAGCTGCTTGCGCTCGATCGCCGTGACCAGGCCGAGCAGTAATTGCGGCACCAGAATCAGGCTCTGCGCGCCGCTGGTTACCAGCGCGCCAAGCAGACGCCGCCATTCCACGCCCGTGGCGCCGTGGATGCCCAGCTGTTGCTGGGAGAATACGCTGATGCTCGCCCCGGCCAGCAGTGCCGCGTAGATGCCCAGGTTCTCCAGTAGCACCGCCATCGGCAGCACCGCCAGATAGCGTTCCGGCGCGGCCGGGCGGCTCGCGTGCTCCAGCTCCCGTGCTACCCGCATCAGGGCATCCGCACTCAGGCATACGCCCTTGGGGGTGCCGGTGGTGCCTGAGGTGTAGGTGATCTTCGCGGTGCCCGCGGGTATCTCCGGATCGGCGCTCCTTGCCCGGCGCCAGAAAGCACCGTCGCGGTGAAAGCCCGCGCGCCGCATGTCCTCCGCCATTGCCTCGTCGGCGATCGCGATATCCACCTGGCTCTGGTCGAAACAGTGGACGCGCTGGGCCTGGGTAAAGAACGGCGGAAGGGTCACGCAGGGCAAACCGCTGAACAACGCCGCCAGGTCCCAGAGTACGGCTTCGGGGCTGTTGTCCATCACCAGTGCGAACACCTGACCTCGTTGCGCTTCGAGCAAGGCGCGGCGCAGCTCGACCCCTTCCCACAGCTGCTGGTAATCGAAGCGGCTGCTGTCCCCGATCAGCGCATAGGTCGACCGGCGGAGGTGCCGGTGGTTCTGCAGCGCGGCGTGCAGCGCCGTGAGTTCACGCCGCATGGCAGTGCCTCGGGTCAAAAAAAGGAAAACCCAGGCGGGCCAGCACTCCGCTGCTCTCCAGCTGTTCCAGGCCGAAGCGGATATCGCCGGCATAGACATGCGGATGCTGGCTGTAGTAGTTCCCCCACGTGCCCTGGTCCGCGCCCAGTCTCTCCGGGTCGGCGTCGCACAGCAGAAGAGGCTCGAGACCCAGGCGCTGGAAGCTGTTGATCAGCGTCGCGGCGCCGGTGAACACCACCCATTCCAGCCCGTGGCGGGCCAGCAGCCAGGTCATCGCGACGATGATCAGCCGGGCGCTGCCGGCGTTGCGCGCCGCGAGGTTGCCGACTTCGACGATGCAGCGGCGCTCCACCGGTTCGCCGGCGATGAGTGAAACGACCTGTTCCATCGGATTTTGCAGGTACTGCTCGATGAACATCGGGCCGGTTCTGCCCAGGCGGGCGCCGACCGCAGCGCAGAGCTGGCCCTGGCGATCGTGCAGGGCCATCAGCTCGGGCATGAAATGATGAATGTCGGCGCGATGCACCGCCGCGAAGCGCTCCCGGATGAAGGCCTCGACCGTCGTCCGGCCAGGGTCCTGTTCGCGCGTCAGCGACAGCGCCAGCGGACGCTGCATATCCGCGCCGAAGCTCAACGGAAACGCGGTGTGCCACTCGGTATCGATCATCGACATCTCCTCCAGGGGTAATTCGCTGGGGGCACTATCGAAAACGAACCTTAATGAACTCTGAAGATCGGCTGCGAAGCGCGAAGCCTGCCCGCTTCGGGGCGCGATGGCGGGCGTGTATGAGGCCCGTCAGCCATGCAGACCGTGGCAGTTCGGCGATGCCTGGCATCGTCTCGATCCTTCGTGACGGGCGATGAGTGTTCCTGTCATGAAACTGCCTCACACGGCCCTTAGCATGGATACCAGTCGTCTGGATTAGCGACTGTTTGGATTGGCTCCTTTCTGTGAGTGAGGTTGAACGGTTTCTCACCTGGCAGCTCGAGACCCGAGCTGCTTTTTTTTGCCTGCGATTTGTCCGCGGTACCGGCAGTCGATCAACCCGCGGACGAGGCTGATGGCCGTTGCGCCCGGCGTAGCCCGTGCTGTCGCACCGGGTACATCTGCGGCAACGATCGCGGACGCAAAAAGCTAGAGCGAAGGCTCTGTTCTCGGCATCATGGGAGGCTAAGGGAGTTTCCCGCCGCCTGACCCGTACAGTCGATGAGCCTTACCCCAACGCCCGGCAGCCTGACCCGCCTCGATGCCGGCGATGCCCCGACCCTGCGCATCGCCGGCGACTGGGTGCTGGCCGACTACATGCGGCTGGAGCGCGAAGTCGTCTCTGCCCAGGGCACCGAATCCACGCAGCATTTCGACCTCAGCGGCCTCGGCCAGCTCGATACCGCCGGCGCCGCGCTGCTGGTGCGGCTGCTGGGCGTCGAACGCGCGGCCACCCAGCAATGCCTGCCGGCCAGGCAGCAGGCCCTGCTGACGCTGGTGGCGCGTTCGCAGGCGGACCAGACGCCGCTGTCGCCGCCCGCGCCGCGCGCCGTCTACCTGGAGCTGCTCGAGCGCATTGGCGCATCGATGGTCGAGCACTGGTGCAACCTAGTGGAGATGCTCGGCTTCATCGGGCTGATCCTTCAATCGCTGCTCGGCTACCTGCTGCGCCCGCAGCGCTGGCGCCTGACCTCGGTGGTCGCGCACATGGAGCAGACCGGGCTGAACGCGGTGCCCATCGTCGCGCTGTTGACCTTCATGGTCGGCGCCGTGGTGTCGTTCCTCGGCGCCACCGTGCTGCAAAGCTTCGGCGCGACCCTGTTCACCGTGAACCTGGTGGCCTATTCGTTCCTCCGAGAATTCGGCGTGCTGCTCGCCGCTATCCTCATCGCCGGGCGCACCGCCAGCGCCTTCACCGCGCAGATCGGCTCGATGCGCGCCAACGAGGAGATCGACGCGATCCGCACCCTCGGCCTCGATCCGGTGGAACTGCTGGTGTTGCCGCGCCTGCTGGCGCTGCTCGTCGCGCTGCCGATCCTCACCTTCGTCGGCATGCTCAGCGGCATCCTCGGCGGGCTGGCGGTGTGCGCCATCGCGCTGGACATCTCGCCCGGCATGTTCCTCAACATCGTGCACAGCGACATCGGCGTCAGCCATCTGGTGGTCGGCCTGGCGAAGGCGCCGCTGTTCGCCTTCCTGATCGCCGTGATCGGCTGCCTGGAAGGCTTCAAGGTCAGCGGCAGCGCGCAGTCGGTGGGCGAGCACACCACCCTCAGCGTGGTGAAATCGATCTTCGTGGTGATCCTGCTGGATGCGCTGGTGGCCCTGTTCTGCATGGAGATGGACTGGTGAGCGAGGCGATCGTCGAAGTCCGCGACCTGAGCAACCGCTTCGGCCCGCAGGTGGTGCACGAGCACCTCGATCTGGACATCCGCCGTGGCGAAATCCTCGCCGTGGTCGGCGGTTCGGGCAGCGGCAAGTCGGTGCTGCTGCGCACCCTGATCGGCCTCAACCGGCCCAGCGCCGGTAGCGTGCGGGTGTTCGGCGAGGACCTGCTGACGCTGCCCGAGCAGCGCCGTTCGCGGCTCGAACGGCGCTTTGGCGTGCTCTTCCAGCAGGGCGCGCTGTTTTCCTCGCTGACGGTGATCGAGAACATCGCGTTGCCGCTGATAGAGCACGCCGGCCTCTCGCGCGCCTCGGCCGAGCGCCTGGCCGCCGTCAAGCTGGCGCTGGCCGGGTTGCCGGCGAACGCCGGCGCCAAGTACCCGGCCTCGCTGTCCGGCGGCATGATCAAGCGCGCCGCGCTGGCCCGCGCCCTGGCGCTGGACCCGGACATCCTGTTCCTCGACGAGCCCACCGCCGGCCTCGACCCGATCGGCGCGGCGGCGTTCGACCAGCTCATCCTGACCCTGCGCGAGGCGCTGGGGCTGTCGGTGTTCCTGGTCACCCACGACCTCGACAGCCTCTACGCGATCAGCGACCGCATCGCCGTGCTGTCGCAGAAGCGCGTGCTGGTGGCCGATCGCCTCGAGGTGGTGGCGGCGTACGACGACGCCTGGATACGCGACTACTTTCACGGCCCGCGCGCGCGTGCCGCCGAACAAACCCATGCATCCCTGCGGGAGACGGATTGATGGAAACCCGAGCCCATCACGTATTGATCGGACTGTTCACGGTGATCGCCATCGCCGCCGCCATGCTCTTCGCCTTCTGGCTGGGGCGCTCCGGCGAGGGCGAGTTCAACCGCTACCGGGTGGTCTTCAAGGAGGCGGTCAGCGGGCTTTCGCAGGGCAGCACCGTGCAGTACAGCGGCATTCGCGTCGGCGAGGTGGAAGAACTCCATCTCGACCCGAACGACCCGCGTCGCGTGGTGGCGCAGATCCGCATCGTCGCGACCACGCCGATCAAGCTGGACACCCGCGCCAAGCTGTCGATGAACGGCATCACCGGCACCTCGCAGATCCAGCTCAGCGGCGGCACGCCGGAGAGCCAGCCGCTGCTGGCACAGAACGGCGAACCGCCGATCATCGTCGCCGATCCGTCGCCGATCGCCCGCCTGCTGGCCAACGGCGAGGACCTGATGACCGGCGTCACCCAGGCGCTGACGGGGATCAACCGCATGCTCTCCGAGGACAACGCCGAACGCATCAGCCGCACGCTGGACAACCTGCAGCAGGCCACCGCGATGATCGCCGACCAGCGCGACGACGTGCGCGAAATGGTCCACCAACTGGCGCTGGCCAGCCAGCAGGCCAGCGCGACGCTGGAACAGACCACGCTGCTGATGCGCAATGCCAACGTTCTGCTCAACGACAAGGGCCGCGTGGTGCTGGACCAAACCGAGCAGACGCTGGCCTCGCTGCAGGGCAGCAGCACGCGGCTGGACGGCATCCTCGCCGCCAACAGCGACTCGCTGGCCAACGGCCTGCAGGGACTCGGCGAGCTAGGCCCGGCGATCCGCGAGTTGCGCGAAACCCTCGCCTCGCTGCGCCAGGTCAGCCACGGTCTCAACGAAAACCCGGTGGGCTACCTGCTCGGGCGGGAACATGCACAGGAGTTCGAGCCATGATCCGCATTTTTCCGGGGCGCTCCTTCGCCCTGCTGGCCGGCGCGCTGCTGCTGAGCGGCTGCTCGGCGCTGTCGCAGCCGGAGACGGTGGACACCTACCTGCTGCCCGGCGGCCACTTCGCCAGCGCGACGGCCGTGGCCGATGGCGACGGCTCGCTGCGCGTCACCCGGCCGAAAGCCGCCGGCGGGCTGGAAGGCACGCGCATCGCCGTGCTGCCGCAGCCGGACCGGCTGAGTTTCTACAAGGGCGCGCGCTGGAGCGACGCCGCGCCGGTGCTGCTGCGCGACCGCCTGATCGAGGCGCTGCGCGCCGGCGGCGGCATCGCCCGGCTGAGCAGCGACGACGACAACCTGCGCGCCGACCGCGAACTGGGCGGCAACCTGCGCGCGTTCCAGAGCGAATATCAGGCTGGCCAGCCGCAGGTGCTGATCCGCTTCGATGCGCAACTGATCGATACCCGCAGCCGCGCGATCCTCGCCAGCCGGCGTTTCGAGGTGAGCCAGGCGGTGCAGGGCAGCGCGGTGCCCGAAGTCGTCGACGCCTTCGGCCGCGCCAGCGACGACCTCGCCCTGCAGGTCGGCGGCTGGGTGTCGCAGGCCGGCGAGTAACGGGCGCGAGCGGCAGCCTGGCGCCGGTCGCCTGTCCGTGTGGATCGACCAGTGAACGAAAAACGGCCCCTCAGGGCCGTTTTCTTTCAGCTCGCATTCGGCTCGCTGCGCTCGAAGGTCACGCCCAGCGATCCCAGGGCCTTCCAGTAGCCGGGATAGGTCTTGCCGACGCATTCCGGGTCGAGGATGCGCACGCCATGGATCTTCAGCCCGGCGAGGGCGAAGCACATGGCGATGCGGTGGTCGGCGTGGGTCTCGATCAGCGCATCGCAGGTGCTGCCGGCCAGCGCCGGGTCGGCGGCCACCAGCAGGTCGTCGCCCTCCACCGTGGCTAGGCCACTGCGGATCGCGTTGAGGCCGTCGTGCAGCGCGGCGACGCGGTCGCATTCCTTGACCCGCAGGTTGGCCAGGCCAACGAAGCGCACCGGGGTCTGGTTGAAGGCGGCGAGCACCGCCAGGGTAGGGATGGCGTCCTGCATTTGCGAGCCGTCGATCAGCGCCGGCATCTGTGGGAACTGGCGGATGAAGTCGTTGGCGCGGGCGTCCGGCTGGGTGAAGTCGGCATCCGCGACGCCGAGGTCGATGTCGCCCTGGCTGAGTGCCTGCGCGGCCCACAGGTAGGTGGCGGCGGAGGCGTCGGGCTCGATGAAGTAGTCGCGGGCGACATAGCCGCCGGGCATCACGCGCCAGGTCATCTCGTCCTGCTGCTCGACCTGCGCGCCGAAGGCCCGCATCGCCGCCAGGGTCAGGTCGACGTAGCCGCGCGCGCCGATGTCCTTGCCGCGCAGGGCGATGTCCACCGGGCCTTCGGCGCAGGCGGCGGCCATCAGCAGGGCCGAAACGTACTGGCTGGAGAGCCCGGCATCGACTTCGATGCGCCCGGCCGGGAAGCCGCCCGTGCCGTTCACCGTCAGCGGCGGACAGCCGCTGGCGCAGTCGACGGCGACGCCGACGCTGCGCAGCGCGTCGAGCAGCGGGCCGATCGGGCGTTTGCGCATGTACTCGTCGCCGTCCAGGGTGACGGCGCCGTCGACGCTGGCGACCGCTGCGGCGAGGAAGCGCACGGCGGTGCCGGCGTTGCCGAGGAACAGCGGCCCGCTCGGCGCGCGCAGCTGGCCGTCGCTGCTGACGACGAAGGTGGTGTCGTCCGGTTCGAGCACCTCGACGCCCATCTGCCGCAACGCCTCGGACATGTGCCGGGTGTCGTCGCTCTTCAGCGCGCCGCTGAGCCGGCTGGTGCCCTTGGCGAGCGCCGCCAGCAGCAGCGCGCGGTTGGTGATCGACTTCGAGCCGGGCGGCGCGACCTGGCCACGCAGCGGCGAGGCGGGTGGAATCACGGTGAGGATGGGCCGGGCGGCCATGGCGAACTCTCCTGGAACCTGTGCAAAGTCTGCTGCGCGTCCTGGGGCGAGCAGGCGCGGCATGTTTTTCGAGGGCTGCAATGATGCCAGCGCCGCCGCGCGGTGTCTGCGCCGCCCGCGCCTTTGTCACGCGGATTACAGCCCGAGCAGGTAAAGCCGCAGCGAGGTGGTGGGCAGCATGCCAAGGGTCGAGACCAGGATTGCCCGCGATACCAGTGCGGCTTCGCGGTTGTAGAACTTGGCGAGCCTGTAAGGCCCGGTGCTGGTGGGCCGGGCGGCGTGCAGCAGCGCCGAGCGGGCCCGCAGCGGCGGCAGGTGCAGCAGCGGGAGGCGATCAGCCAGGCGATCGGTGGCTGCACGATGAGCTTGATCAGCACGATCGGCATCGCGCCCTCGCTGGAGCCTTTCTGCGCCTGGGCGAGGAACAGCCCAAGCGACACCTGCGCGCAGGGCGTGGTGGCGTTCGCCAGCTGGGTGAGCAACTGCTGCAATGGGCCGGGCAGCGGCTGCCCGCCCATCGCCCAGAGCGCACCGAGGACCGGCGAGACGATCAGCGGATTCTTCGCCAGCGCCTTGAGCACGGCGTGGTGCAGGCGGCGGCCGATGCGGCGGCAGACGTAGCCCACCAGGATCAGGGCGAATATCGGGATGACGATGTTGATGACCGAGTACATAGGAGCGCGCCGGCCTGCCGCCGCGCGGCGGCGCAGAAGAAATTCGCACGGACCCGCGCTAACGACGCGGACGCGCAGGCGCCCTAAACTGCCCGCACACCTCGCCCTGGAGCCCTCGCAATGCACAACTGGGAAAACATCAGCCTGTGGATGGATCAGCTCGACACGCCGCTGCGGGCGCGACCGAGCCTGGAGCAGGACCTGGATGTCGACGTCGCCATCGTCGGTGCCGGCTACAGCGGGCTGTGGGCCGCCTACTACCTGAAGCGCCGGGCGCCGCACCTGCGCATCGTCATCCTCGAGGCGCAGACCGCCGGCTACGGTGCCTCCGGGCGCAACGGCGGCTGGCTGATGGGGCGCATGCTCGGCGAGGACCGCTATCTGGCGCCGCTGCCGAAGGACGAGCGGATGCGCGCCTATGCGCTGCTCAAGTCGATTCCCGACGAGGTCGCCGGGGTCATCCAGGCGGAAGGCATCGACTGCGGTTATCTCAAGGGCGGCGTGCTGACCTGTGCGGCGCGCTACCCGGAGCAGCGCAGCCGTCTGCGCGAGGAGCTCGACGCTCTGTATCGCGAAGGGCACGACGAGAGCGACTACGTCTGGCTGGACCGCCACGCGCTGGACGCCCAGTTGCGCATCGCCGATGCCTACGGCGCGATCTATTCGCCGCATTGCGCCACCATCCAGCCGGCGCGCCTGGTACGCGGCCTGGCGCAGGCGGTGGAGCGCCTCGGCGTGACGATCTATGAGCGCAGCCCGGTGAGCGACTGGCAGCCGCGCGAACTGCGCACGGCTCGCGCCCGCGTGCGCGCCGACTGGATCGTCCCGGCGGTCGAAGGCTACGCCGGCGGCTTCGGCCCGCTGCAGCCTTATCAGGTCGCGGTGCAGAGCCTGATCGTCGCCACCGAACCGCTGCCCGCATCGACCTGGGACGAGATCGGCCTGCGCGACGGCCAGGCGTTCGCCGAGAACAGCCGGCAGATCACCTACGGCCACCGCACGCGCGACGACCGCCTGGTGTTCGGCGCGCGCGGCGGCTACCGCTTCGGCGGGCGCGTGCGCGAGGACTTCAAGCTCACCGAGGCGGAAATCGGCTTGCGCCGCCAGCTCTTCGAGTCGCTGTTCCCAAGCCTGCGCGGGGTGAAGCTGACCCACGCCTGGGGCGGCAACATGGGCATGGCGCGGCGCTTCCGGCCGCACATGCTGCGCGACGAGAAGAACGGCCTGGCGCTGGCCGGCGGTTTCGGCGGGGAGGGTGTCGGCGCGACCAACCTCGGCGGACGCACCGTCGCCGACCTGATCCTGGGCAACGACAGCGCGCTGACCCGGCTGCCCTGGGTGACCCGCGACCGGCCGCTGGGCAAGAGCCTGCGCCGCTGGGAACCGGAACCGTGCCGCTGGCTCGGCTATCAGCTGATCATGCGTTCCTTCGCCCACGAAGACCGCCTGCTCGCCAATCCGGCGACACCGCCCTGGCGCCGGCGCCTGGCCCGAAGCGTCGCCGCCTGCCTCGACACCTTCATGCACTGATCCTGTGTCTGGCGAGGCTTCGAGCGGTGGGTTACGCCGCGACGGGCTGTCGCGGAGGTACGGGCGATCCGTGCGGCGCGGCCAACCCCGCTACGGCTCCCGGCCGGGCGGGCTTCAGCCCACCAGCCGACCCGCATCCATCAGCCGATCACCACCGGCCCGTCGGGTTCCAGCGTGCAGTCCACCTCCTCGCCAGGGACGAAGCGCGGCGGGCCGAGGGCGACGGACTCCAGCGTGGCGCCAGCGATCTCCACCCGGTAGCGGGTGACCTCGCCGCTGTTCACCACCTCGGCGATGCGGGCGCCGCGCCATACCGGCGCCGGCCACTCGCCGGGGCAGGCGATGCGCAGCTGTTCCGGGCGGATCAGCACGCGTACCTGGCCGGACGCGGCGGGCGCGCGGCAGCGCGCGCTGAACTGCCCGCCGAGGGCTTCGCACGCCAGCCCGGCGGCGTCGCTGGCCAGGCAGCGGGCGTCGAGCAGGCTGCCGGCGCCGAGGAAGGTGGCGACGAATTCGGTGCGCGGCCAGCGGTACAGCTCGCCCGGCGCATCGATCTGTTCCAGCCGGCCGGCCTGCATGATCGCCACCCGGTCGGCCATGGCGAAGGCTTCTTCCTGGTCGTGGGTGACCAGCAGCGCAGTCATCTTCAGCTCGCGCAGCAGGCCGGCGAGTTCGCGCTGCAGGCGCTGGCGGATCTGCCGGTCGAGCGCGCCCAGGGGTTCGTCGAGCAGCAGCACGGCAGGTTGCACGGCCAGCGCGCGGGCGGTGGCGACGCGTTGCTTCTGGCCGCCGGAGAGCTGCGTCACCGCGCGTTCGGCGAAATCGCCGAGGCCCACCAGTTCGAGCATCTTCAGCGCCGCGACGCGGGTTTCGGCCTTTCCCAGGCCCTTCATGCGCAGGCCGAAGCCGATGTTTTCCAGCACGTTGAGGTGCGGGAACAGCGCGTAGTCCTGGAACACCGTGGCGGCGTCGATGCGGTCCGGTGGCAGCCCGGCGATGGAGCGCCCGGCGATGCGGATATCGCCGCCGTCGAGCCCGAGGCGGCCGCTGACCATGCCCAGCAGGGTGGTCTTGCCGGAACCGGATGGGCCGAGGATGGCAACGATCTCGCCGTGGCCGACCTCCAGGCTGACGCGGTCCACCGCCAGGGTGGCGCCGTAGGTCTTGCTCACCGCGTCGATGACCAGGTCGCGGGGGGAGTCGGGCGGGGTCATGCACGTCCTCTGATGAGTTTGAGCGCGAAGGGCAGGATCATCCCGGCGACCAGCAGCACGCAGGCGACGGCCAGCGCGGAGTACGCCAGCACGCTGGGTGGCAGGCCGTTGCGCGCCATCGAGTAGATCAGCATCGGCAGGGTGTTGAAGCCGCGCCCGGTGAAGAAGGCGATCGCCCATTCGTTGAACGACAGCAGGAAGGCCAGCAGCAGCCCGGAGCGGATGCTCGGCCAGAGGATCGGCAGCGTCACATGGCGCAGCATCTGCCGCTGGCTGGCGCCGAGGTCGCGGGCGGCTTCGTCGAGACGCTCGTCGTAGCGCAACAGCTGCGCCATCACCATCAGCGCGACGAAGGGCGAGGTGTAGAGCGTGTGGCCGATTATTACCGTGGGATAGCCGAGCGGCAGGCCGAGTTCGACGAAGGCCACCTGCAGGCCGGCGGCGAGCACCAGCACCGGCACCACCAGCGGGAGGAAACCGAAGGCTACCCAGAGGCGCTTGAAGCGGGTGTGCGCGCGCACCACGAAGAAGGCGAACAGCGTGCCCAGCAGGGTCGCCAGCAACGCCACCAGCGCGGCGATGCCCAGCGAGGCGAGCAGCGAGGCGCCGATGCGTGGGTCGGCGACCAGCGCGGCGTACCACTTGCCGGTGAAGCCGGTGATCGGGAAGGCATAGAACGGCAGCGGGTTGAAGCTGAAGGCGATCACCGTGAGGATCGGCACCAGCGCGTAGACCAGCATCGCCAGGGTGCACAGCAGCAGGAACAGGTGGCGCGGGCGCTTCATCGTCCGCCATCCGCGCCGAGGCTCAGGCCGACGCGTCCGCAGGTCCGGGCGAAGAGGGCGAGCAGCCCCGCCAGCAGGGCGACGGCAAGACCGCCGGCGACGATCAGCAGCACCGTCAGCGCGCTGCCCAGCGGCCAGTTCAGCGCGTGAAAGAACTGGTCGCGGATTTCCGTGGTGGTCAGCCGGCCGGAGGTGCCGCCGAGCATTTCCGGTTCCAGCACGGTGCTCAGGGTCGGCACGAACACCAGCACCGCGCCGACGCACAGGCCGGGCGCCGCCAGCGGCATGACGATGCGCCAGAAGGTGGCGCTGGCCGAGGCGCCGAGGTCGCGGGCCGCCGCCAGGTAGCGGTCGTCGATGGTCCTCATCGCCAGGAACAGGGTGAACAGCATGAACGGGAAGCTGTTGTAGGTCATCGCCGCGACCACCGCCGGACGCCCGTAGAGCAGCGCCATGATCGGCGCGTCGAGCAGGCCGCTGCTGGTCAGCGCCGTGTTAATCAGGCCCTTCACGCCGAGGATGCCGCGCCAGGACACGGTGCGGATCAGCGGGCCGACCAGGAAGGTCACGCTCACCAGCATCAGCACCAGCGCCTGCAACCGCGTCGAACGCACGCCCTTGGCGAGATAGTAGGCCACCGGCAGCGCGATCAGCGTGGCCAGCAGCACCACGCCGAGCGCCACGCCGAGGGTGCGCGCCAGCACCTGCGGGCGGCCGGACGCCAGGTCGAGAATCCCGCGGTAGTTGTCCAGGGTCGGGAACGCAGCCGCCGAAGCGTTGCCCGGCGAAAGCGAAAGCAGCAGCAGGCCGGCGATGGGCAGCACGAAGAACGCCAGCAGCAGGAGCAGCCAGGGGCCGCCAGTGATCAGCGGATAAGGGGAAAAGCGCACGCGGCCTCCGAAGGTACGTCCACCCGGGCCCCGCCGCCCGCGAGGACGGCGGGGCTTATCGGTGTCAGGCGTTGAGTACCTTGTCCCACACCGCCTGATAGCCGGCGGGGTTGGTCGGTGAGGTCCACCAGACGGCGTTCTTCAGGAAGGCGTCCGGCTTGGCCAGGTCGAGGGACTCGACCAGTTTGCTATCCATCCTGGCGATCGCCGCGCTGGAGGTGGTGCGGTAGCCGATGTCCTTGCCGATCATTGCGCCGTATTGCTCGCCGAGCAGGTAGTCGATGAAGGCCAAACAGGCGGCTTCGCTCTCGACGTTGGCGTCCTTGGTCAGGAAAGCCGCGTCGTACCAGGCCAGTTCGCCCTGCTTCGGGTGCGTCCAGCGCACGTCGACGTCGTACTTGCGGATTTCCAGCAGCGGTTGCCAGCCCCAGCACACCGCGACTTCGCCGGTGGCCATGAGATTCTTCAGATCGCCGATGTCGTTCCAGTAGGAGCGCACCAGCGGTTTCTGTCTGATCAGCACCTCGGCGACGGCGTCGAGCTGGTCCTTGTCCATGGCGAACGGGGTCTTGATGCCGAGGTAGAGGGCGGCTACCACCACGCTCTCGAACAGGCCGTTGGGCATGGCGATGCGCCCGGCGAATTCCTTGTCGAAGAGGATCGCCAGGTCGTCGACCTCCTGGCCGACGATGCCGTGGTTGTAGACCATCGAGTCGGTGCCCCAGGCATAGGGCACGCCGTAGGTCTTGCCGTCGTAGATCATCCCGGCGGCCTTGTCGAAGCCGGGAATCAGCTTCGACCAGTTCTTCAGTCTGGCGGTGTCGATGGGCTTGAGCACGCCGGCGTCATAGCTGATCTGCGCGTGGTAGGAGCCGTCGGTGAGCAGTTCGACGCCGGCGCCGCCGGATTGCAGCTTGGTGATGATTTCCGAAGGGTCGGCGAACAGGCTGGTCTGCACCTCGATGCCGCTGGCCTTGAGGAAGGGGGCGAGGAACTCTGGGCGCGCGTAGTCGGCGTTGGTGCCCCAGGTGAAGCGTTTCGCCGCGGCCTGTGCGCGGCCGGAGAGCAACGGGACGCCGAGCAGTCCGGCGGCGCCGGCGATGCCCAGCAGCTTGAGCAGGTCGCGCCGCGACCGGGCGCCGTTGAAGAGGTCGTGGGTCAAGCGATCTGATGTATCCGTCATCTTCTTTCCTGTGCGTTGCTCGATTGCCCGCCTATCCGCGCGGGATGGCTGCTGATGACACCACGGACCTGGCCCCGTACTCAACCATTGCCGCGTTGCTCACGCAGAGCTTGCCGCCGGGCGGTGGTGGCGGCGGTGTCGACCGCGAGGTCGAGGCCCTCCAGCGAACCGCTGAACACCACGCCGTAGATCTCGAAGGCCCGTGCTTCGGTTTCCCAGCGCTCCAGCACGTCGTGCAGCACGCGGCGCGGTTCGCGCTCCAGCGGGTCGCCGTAGCCGCCGCCGGAGCAGTCGATGCCGCGGATCAGCTCGCCCCTCTGCAGGGTCAGCGCGACCACGTTGGGTAGCTTGTGCTGGCTGCCGTCGGCGCGGATGTGCCAGGCTGCGGCGGCGATCGCGTCGCCGCCGCCGCGCACGCCCTTGGGCGGGCTGAGCTGGCCGTCGCAGGGGAACATCACCGTCAGCGGCGCCTCGGTGGGGCCGTAGGCGATATCGCCGCCCGGTGCGCCGCGGAATTTGCCCGCGCCGCCGGAGCCGGGGATCAGGCGGACGTGGCTGAATTCGATGGGGTGCTTGAGCTCGTCGATCTCCACCGAGTCGCGGTACATCAAGCCACAGTCCACCGGCAGGCCCCAGGTCAGCCAGCCGTCCGCCTGTGGGCTGGCGGGACCGCCGTTGATGGCGATGATCAACTGGTTGACGTAGGCCTCGTTGCCCTGCCGCGGATCGTCGCCGGAGACCACCGCCAGGCCCACGCCCATGCCCAGGCCACCCTCGGCGACGCCGTAGCCGTCGCCGAGCTGTGCGAAGGCTGCGCCAGCGCAGTTCACCAGCCGGTCGGCGACATTGGTGGTGGCCACCGAGCAGCTGTGCGGGAACGCCGGGCGGCCGATCACCTTTCCTTCGCCGAGCAGCATGCGCACGCGGCGGAAGGCTCCGGAGTTCTTCGGGATGTCCGCTGGCAGCGAGTTGAACAGGCCGGTGAGCGAGGCGGAAATGGTGCAGGCCTCGCTGACGTTGAAGCCGCAGGGCAGGTTGTCGATGTTGTCGCGCATGTCCAGGGTGACCATCGCCGCCTCGGGATCGACCTCGATCTCCAGCCTGATCGGAATCCCCTCGGGCACGATGCCTTCCACCGGATCGTGGCCGCCGGTGTTCACCAGCCGCGCCTTGGGCAACCGGCGGATGGCCTGGGCCATGCGCTGCTCGGAGTAATCCAGCCAGTCGCGGACGAAGGTCTTGATGCGCTCCTTTCCGTACTTCTCGCACAGCTCCTTCAGCCGCCTTTCGCCGATCCGCGCGGCGCCGAGGCTGGCGAGGAAATCGCCGTACCACTGGCCGGGCACGCGGATGCGGCTCTGGCACATGCGCACGATGTCCTGGTTCATCTGGTAGTCGCGCTGCACGCGCACCGCCGGGAAGATCAGCGCGCCTTCCTCGTACACGTCCTTCGCCGAGGCGTGGTAGGTGGTCGGTTGCGAGTTGCCGATGTCCGCCTGGTGCGCCTTGGCGACCACCGTGAAGAGGTGTTCGCCCTCGACGAACACCGGCACCAGAATGGTGTGGTCGGCGGGGTGGGTGTTGCCGGTGTACGGGTCGTTGTGCAGGAAGGCGTCGCCCTCGGCAAGGTCCGGGTGGAACTCGCACATGGTCCGGGTCTGCAGGTGCGCGCCGAAGCTGTGGATCGGCAGGCCGTCGGCGCAGGCCAGCAGCTGGTTGTCGGCGGTGCACAGGCCGCAGCTGAAGTCGCGCGCGCTGTTGATCACCGCCGAGCGCGCGGCGCGCAGCAGGGTGTTGGTCATCTCGCGGACGATGCCGTCGATGCGGTTGGCGATCACCGCGGTGAGTACCGGGTTGATGGCTTGCTTCTGGTCCATTCCGGGCGCCCTCACTGGTAGCTCAGGATGTAGTTGCCGGCGTCGCTGACGCGCGCCGACATCCCCGGATAGACCACCAGCGTGGTGGTCGGCTCCTCGATGATCGCCGGGCCCTGTACGCGGTGGCCGGGAAGCAGGTCGGCACCGGCGTGGATCGGCGTTTCGATGCTTACGCCGGCGTCGAAGTGGCAGGTCCGGTAGGCCGCGACGGGCGCTTGCTCGCCTTGTGCCGCGCGGGCGAGGGTCTGCACCAGCGGCGAGGAGAGGGCGACGGTCAGACGCGCCTTCCAGTTGATGCATTCCACCGCGCTGGCGCGGTCGTCGATGGCGAACACCCGCTGGTGGACCTGGTGGAAGGCTTCGACCAGCCGTTCGACGTCCGCCGCGTCCTCGATGCGGCTGAACGGCAGCGGCGTGTCCAGCTCCCAGATCTGCCCGAAATAACGCGCCTCGGCGAAGAACTCGAGGCGCGCCTTGTCCCGTGCCTGTGCGCCGAGGCCTTCGAGAAAGCCCAGCAGGCGCCGTTCGAGTTCGCCCAGGGTGCGGTTAACCGCGGCGTGGTCGAAGCGCTTCGAGGTGGTCACCAGGCTCGCGGTTTCCTCCTTGAGGATGTCGGCGAACTGCATGCCGGCGGCGGACAGTGCCGAGGCCGCCTTGGGCAGCACCACGCGCTCGCATTCCAGCTCGCGGGCGATCGGCAGGATGTTGATGCCCGCCGCGCCGCCGCCGGCGACCAGGGTGCTTTCGCTCGGATTGACGCCCTCGGCGATGGTGATTTCGCGGATCGCCTTGATCATCAGCTCGCTGGCCAGGCTGATGATGTCGTAGGCGGTCTGCTCGATGCTGGCGCCGAAACGCTGGGCCAGCGGCGCGAGGGCGCGGCGCGCGGCCGCCACGTCAAGGCGCATGCGCCCGCCGAGGAAGGCCTCGGCATTGAAGTAGCCGAGCACGCAGGCGGCGTCCGACACCGTCGGCAACTCGCCGCCGCGGCCGTAGCAGGCCGGGCCGGGATCGGAGCCGGCGCTCTGCGGGCCGACGCGCATCAGGCCGCCCTCGTCGCACCAGGCGATGGAGCCGCCGCCGGCCCCAACCGAGCGGATGTCCACCGAGGAAATGCCCAGCAGGTGGCCGCTCCACAGGCCGCCGAGCCAGGTGTCGCGGCTGTAGGTGAGGTTGCCGTCGCGGACCAGGCCGACGTCGAAGGTGGTGCCGCCGGTGTCGCAGACGATGGCGTTGTTGCCGAGACCTTCCAGGCGCGTGTAGGTGGCCGCTGCCACCGGCGCCATGGCCGGGCCGGATTTCACCGTGTGGATCGGCGCCTCGATCAGCTCGGCGACGCTCATGCAGCCGCCCAGCGTGGTCGAGACGAGAATGTCGCTGGCGTAGCCCGCCGCGCGCAGGTCGCGCTCCAGCCCGCTGAGGTGCTGCTGCATCAGCGGCTTGAGCGAGGCGTCGATGCTGGTGGCCGAAGCCCGCCGATACTCGCGGATCACCGGCAGGATGCGGTGCGAAAGGGTGTAGGGCACGCCGGGCAGCAGTTCGTCGAGAAGCGCGGCGAGGCGCCGTTCATGCGCTGGATTGGCGATCGACCAGAGCAGGCACACGGCGACTGCCTCGAAATTGTGCCGCGCCAGTTGGCCGATCACTTCGCGCGCCTGCGCCTCGTCGAACTCGCGCGACACGCTGCCGTCGGCGCGGATGCGTTCGCGCACCTCGAAGGTGTAGCGGCGCGGGACGTAGGGCTCGGGGTAGTCGCGGCTGAAATCGTGGGGGTTGAGCTTGCCGCCCTCGCGCAGCACGAGGATGTCGGGGAAACCTTCGGTGACCAGCAGCGCGGTCTTCGCCACGCGTTGGGTGACGATGGCGTTGGTCGCCCGCGTAGTGCCGTAGATGAACAGATCGGTCGCGCCGAGCAGCGCCTCGACGCCCAACCCGAGTTGTTCGGCGGCGACGCCGAGGGCTTCGCGCATGCCGTCGAAGATGCGCGCATGGGTGGTGAGCGCCTTGCCAATGGTGTAGCCACCGCTGCTGTCGGTCACCACCACGTCGGTGAAGGTGCCGCCGGTATCCACGGAAATCCTGTACATGCTCATGCTCCCTCTCGTTAGTCGCGGCCACGACGAGGAATGCAGTATCGCGCAAAACAGGGTGGTCTCCGCGCCCTGGTGAAGCAGGCGCTGAGCGGTATCGCCGTTTTCGGGGGATCGGCGGTCAGGCCGCTTCGTAGTGCCAGACCTTGGAGACGATCTTCCAGGTGTCGCCGAGAAAGATCAGCGTCATGTCGTCGACGAAGCTCTGCGGCAGGTAGAGGTCGCGCACGCGCACGTGGGCGGTGGTGGGCGTCGGCATTTCCAGGCTGATGATCTCGTCGACGCGCGGGTCGTTGCGCCGCGCGGGTGCTTCCCGACGGGTCACCCGCTCGAGGTACAGCGGCAGGTCGAGCATGATGAATTCATCGTCCGTGGAGGAGAACAGCCGCGCCTCGGCATGGAAGATCTCGTTGAACCAGTCCGAGCGGCCAAAATACAGCGCGTCGAAGTAGCGCTGGATGACCTTTAGCAGCTCGCTCTTGGGTGTGCTCATGCGATCGCTCCATTGATGCATTGCTCGACTGCCGAGCTGTGCGGCAGTTCCAGGCCGTAATCCAGTGCGGCCAGCAGGGTGTCCAGTTCGCTGTCGGAAATGATCAGCGCGGGCGCGAGGAACAGGGAGGTCTGTTCCCCGCTGGTGCCGATTAGGGCACCGGCTTCCAGCGTGCGCTCGGCGACGCGCGAGGCGAGGGTGGGTTCCAGCGTGTCGGCCCGCCAGTCGCGCCAGTCCGGGCCGTGCAGCTCGATGGTCCAGTGCAGGCCACGACCGTCGACGCGGGCCACGATAGGGTGACGGGCGGCGATTTCGCCAAGGCGGCGCTTCATCACCTGTTCCAGATGTGCGGTCCGGTCGAGCAGCTTTTCGCGGACCACTACGCGCAGGTAGGCACGTACCGCGGCGACCATGCTCGGATGAGCGCGAAAGGTGCTGTAGCTCTGCCAGGACGTGTCTTTCAGCTGCTCCATTACTTCCTTGGAGAGCACCACCGCGCCGGCCGGCGCCGCGCCACCGGCCAGCGGCTTGCCGAGGGTGACGATGTCGGGACGGCTGTCGCCGCCCTGGAAGGCGAACCAGCGTCCGCTGCGGCCCAGGCCGGTCACCACTTCGTCGGCGATCCACAGGCTGCCGGCCGCACGGGCCATCGCCGCCATGCGGTCCTGATAGTCGGCGTCGTGATAGATGCCGCCCTGGGTGTAGTCGATGATCATTGCCGCGCTGTCGGCCAGTTGCGCCGGAACGCCGGCGAGGCGCGTCTCCAGCGATGGCGCGCAGAGATCGCCGCCGTAGCTGGCGCCAATCGGCGCGGGCAACTGATGAACCGCTACGCGCCATGGCGTTGGCCGGGTTCCGCCATGATGCGAGGCGAGGCCGCCATGCCAGTGCGGCTGCAGGGTGGCGTCGCGGGACAGACCGGTAAGGCCGTGATAGGCGCGGTCACGGGTGGCGAACGGCGCCCGCCCGCTGAGTACCTGGGCCAGCGACAGCGCCTGATCGTTGGCCTCGCTGCCGCTGAGGAAGAAGCGTACGCCGCCGACCCAGTCGTGTTCGCCGGCGAAGGCGATATCGATCAGCTCATCCGCTGCGGCTTCGCGCTCATCCCAGGCCCAGCCTTCGCTGACCACCGGGGCAGTGGCGGCACTGCGCAGGGCGTCCTGCATGTCCGGGTAGGCATGGCCGAGCGGACCGCCGGTGCTGCTGCCATCGATGACCCGACGGCCGTCCGCGAGGAAGAAGTAGACCCCTTCGCCGCCAACGATGCGGAAGCTCGGTGCCTCGCCGGCGTTCAGCCCTGTCTGGATCAAGCGCCCCATACCTATCTCCGGGAGCTGGTGGATGATCCAAGAATTTCATGTCGACTGTATATTGTCGACAATATTTTGCCGCCATTTTATCATCGCCTGACGCACACGCCCGTTATATCCTCAGAAAGGCCCGAGATAGAGCCTCTGGCGAGGTCATGTCCGTTGTCGAGGCCGGTTGAGATGAACGCACAACCTTCCTGTGATAGGGTCACTCGAATCGTTACCTTGCCGGCCGGAGAACCCGATGGCTTCCTTTGAATCACCTGATCGATCCGACGGAGCGTTGCCGCTGCACCGCACGCGCATGGCCGACCTGGCCTACGAGCGCATCCGGGAACTGATCATCGTCGGTGATTTGCCAATCGGCGCACGGCTTATCGAAACCCAGCTGGCGCAGGAGTTCGGTACCAGCCGGGCACCGGTACGCGAGGCCATCCGCCGATTGGTGGAAGACGGCCTGATCGAGGAACGGCCGCACCATGGCGCCACCGTCAAGGTGCTCGACGCGGCGGCGATCATCGACCTCTATAACGTGCGCCTCGCCCTGGAGACGATGACCATTCGCCTGGCGACGCTGCGCCGCATGCCCACCGACCGTCTGCGCGAACTGGTCACCTTGATGGACGGCGCTGCGCAGAAGGACGACACCATGCTGGTGGCGCGGCATGAGCTGGATTTCCATGCGGAGATTTGCCAGCACAGCGGCAATCAACTGGCCATCGAGCTGTTCCGCAGCCTCGGCGGCCGCCTGCTGATGGCCGTCGCCCTGGACAACACCTCGCATCAGAACCTGCTGGGCGTCGCCGCCGAGCACGAACCGCTGCTCGCCGCCATCGAGTCCGGTGACGACCGCCGCGCCGCCGAAGAGATGCGCCTGCACATCCTTTCCACAGTCGGCGACCTGTTGGCACGGCTCAACGGCAATCCGCTGGATCTGCTCGACTACCCGCAAAACGCCTGATCGATCTCGACTTTGCCCGCGGCGCGCCGGATCATGCCGGCCCCCGCATCGCTTCGAGTCCGCCATGAAACGCTTCGTCCTCCTCGATACCACGCCCATCCCCGACAACGGCGGCGCCCTCTGCCTGTTCGAGTACGGCGAAGACTTCGTGATCAAGTTCGAGGGCGGCCGCGGCAATCAATTGATGAACACGCGCATGCACGGCTCGGAGGATGCGCTGGCGGAAATCCCCTGCAAGCGCGTGGCCGGTCGGCCCCAGGTCCGCGTGCTGATCGGCGGCCTGGGTATGGGCTTCACGCTGGCCTCCGCGTTGCGGCACCTGGGCAGGGACGCGGAAGTGCAGGTCGCCGAGCTGGTGCCGGGCGTCATCGAATGGAACCACGGCCCACTGGGCGAAAAGTCCGGCTACCCGTTGCTCGACCCGCGCGCCAAGGTACTCAACGACGACGTCGCCGCGATCCTCAAGAGCGCGCCCGGCGCCTTCGACGTCATCATGCTGGACGTCGACAACGGTCCCGAGGGGCTCACGCGGAAGTCCAACGGCTGGCTGTACTCGATGGAAGGCCTGCGCGCCTGCGCCCAGGCGCTGCGCCCGGACGGCGTGCTCGCCGTATGGTCGGCCAGTGCCGACCGGCAGTTCTCCGAGCGGCTCTCCAGGGCGGGATTCAACGCCGAAGAGCTGCAGGTTTTCGCCCACGGCGACCGTGGCCCGCGCCACAGGATCTGGATCGCCGGCAAGCGCTGAGCCCCTCCAGCTCGTGCTGCCGCAACCCGCCATGTGGCGGCTTTACTGGGGCTTGCGGCGCGGAAAATTCCTTTTTGCGGGCGCGAACTTATCGCTTTTTCCGGCCTCCTATCGCGGTAGCCAGTGATCGCGACGGCCTGCTAAGCTCGCGTCTTCACTCGATTGCCCACTACGGCGCAGGTTAAGGAAATAGCATGAGACAACATCGGTTGGCGGCAGCGATGGCCCTGGTTGGTCTGGTTCTGGCCGGCTGCGACTCGCAGACCAGCGTGAAACTGGAAACACCGGCTCAGAAGGCCTCCTACGGCATCGGCCTGAACATGGGCAAAAGCCTGGCTCAGGAAGGCATGGACGATCTGGACTCCAAAGCCGTCGCCCAGGGCATCGAAGATGCCATCGGCAAGAAAGAGCCGCGCCTGAAGGACGAAGAGCTCATCGAAGCCTTCACTTCCCTGCAGAAACGCGCCGAGGAACGCCTGAAGACGGTCGGCGAAGAAAACGCCAAGGCCGGCAAGAAGTTCCTCGAAGACAATGGCAAGCGCGAAGGTGTGACCACTACCGCGTCGGGCCTGCAGTACGAGGTGCTGAAGAAGGCGGACGGTGCCCAGCCCAAGCCGACCGACGTCGTCACCGTCCATTACGAAGGCAAGCTGATCGACGGCAAGGTCTTCGACAGCTCCATCGAACGTGGTACCCCGATCGATCTGCCGGTCAATGGCGTGATTCCGGGTTGGGTCGAAGGTCTGCAGCTGATGCATGTAGGCGAGAAGTTCAAGCTCTACATCCCCAGCGAACTGGCTTACGGTGCACAGAGCCCGAGCCCGATGATTCCGGCCAATTCGGTGCTGGTGTTCGAGCTGGAATTGCTGGCGATCAAGGACCCCAACGAGGCTCCGAGCGACGCTCCGAGCGACGCCGAACAGCCCGCCGGCACCAAGTAACCTCGCGTTACCGTCCAACGCCCCGTTCTGCGGGGCGTTGTTGTTTCTGTGGTAACGAACCGACACTCGACCGGGCAGTCTGAACGGGGAAGGGAACGAGGCGGTTGTTACGGTTATGCACACTGCCCGGAGGATTACAAACGAAGCAGCGAGAACCCCTTCGCACTTTTCCAGTGCGATCACAACATACTGATTTTAAAGATATTTTATTCCTGTTTAAAAATTGTTCGATCTGAGCGGAAGCCGCATTAGGCGGGCTTTCGGGCAAGCCATCCATAATCTGTTCACATAGTTATCCACAGCTTTTGTGGGTAACCCCAGCCAGCCCAGCAGGCACGCGGTCTGCCGAGGAGTCGGGATGAAAATGCCATTGAATCTTGCACGCTACCTGCCCGTCGCCGAACGCATTCTGGTGCGCGGTCGCTTGCCCGCGCTGCTGCTGGCGGTGGCTCGCAAAGGCGCGCGTAAGGGCGGACGGAAAGGCGGACTGACGGATGATCTGCGCGTGCTTCAGTCGCTCGCCCTGGCCTACTGGCGTGGCGAGTATCGTGCGGTCAGCCGCCAGGCGTTGCTCGCCTCGGTAGCGGCGCTGGCGTATTTTCTGTCGCCGCTGGATCTGATTCCGGACTTTCTCGTCGGGGTCGGTCTGCTGGACGACTTCGCCGTGCTCGCCTGGGTCACCCGTACCTGGAGCAAGGAGCTCGACGCCTTCCGCCTGTGGCGCGACACCCAGTCCCCCGCCCGGCGCGCAGCGCTGGAACAGCTGCCGTCGCCCGAGGAAATCAGCCGGGAACCTTGAGCCGCCGTCGTCGAATTGCCATTCAGGTGTCGAAACCGCTTTCGCCTGTCGCCTGTTAAGATCATCGCTGATCTTCAGAGGGGAGCAGCCATGAGCGTACAAGTGATCAGCCGTGACGGCGAGCCGGAATACGCCGTAGTGCCTTGGACCGAGTACCAGGCGCTGCTCGCTGCGGCCGGACGGCCCGGCGAGCAGACAGCGGTCGGGGAATCCGGGGAGGGCCTCGCGCAGCTTTCCAGCCGACGTGAGGCGCTCGGTTTGAGCCGTGAGCAGTTGGCGCATCAGGTCGGCATAAGCCCGTTCTACCTCGAATTGATCGAGCGTGGCGAGCGCGAGCCGGACGCCGCCATCCGCCGTTCCCTGGCGTTCGTGCTTGGCAAGGTCGCGCAGGAGCAAGAGGCGCCCGCGCCGTGAGCGTGCGCATCTCCCAGCAGCATTGGCAGGCGCTGCTCGCCGAACTGGCGGATGCGCGTCGACAAAACCATCTGGTGACCTACCGTGCGCTGGTCGAGCGTCTGCAACTGCCGACTCCGGCGATGCAGACCCTGGCGGCTGCGCTCGAACATCTGGCGGCGCTCGATGCGAACGCGGAGCGTCCGTTGCGCAGCGCGCTGGTGATAAGCCAGGGCGCCAGCCGGCTTCCGCGTCCGGGATTCTTCGACTGCGCAGTTCGCCTGGGGCGTTTCAGTGGTCCGTGTGACGGCGTTGCCGCGGCCTCCTGGCATGCTGCGGAAGTCGCCCGTGTCTTCGGGTTCGACTACCCGGAGGGCAACTGATGCTGTGGAAACTGCGCGCCAGGGTAGGCTACTGGCTGGCCCGGCGACTGCTGGGCTGGCGCTGGTGGGTCGCGCAGCCACGTGCCTGGCGCTGGATGCAAGGGCAGTACGCGCGGATGGCCAATCTGGGCGATCGTCAGGCACAGAGCTTCTACGGGCATCTGCTGCTGTTCCGTGGCCAGGGCCTGGGTGCGCGCGAGGAAGGCGTGAGATTGCTTGGTCTGGCCGCCCGCGCCGGTGACGCGAAAGCCGCCTATCAGCTGGGTGTGAGTAGCCTGGCCGGTTCCACCCGACAGCCGCCGGACGGTCGCGAGGCGGTGCGCTGGTGGACCCTGGCCGCCGAGAACGGTCATCCCCTGGCGGTGCATCGGCTCGCCGAGCTCTATCGGCACGGTGGAGAAGGGCTGCCCGCTGACCCTGATCTGGCCGGGCGCTACGCGGCCCGCGCGAGGGAACTCGGGCTCTGAGTCCCTCGGCCTTGTGCGGGATGCGAGACCGCCTTCGGCCGCGTAAGCCGCGGATTCGTTCAGCTCTGCCCGCCAGCGCCCCGATCTGCCTCGTTTGAGATGACTCGCGTTCACCCCGCCAGCGGCAGAGTGTCGATGACTTCCAGGCTATAGCCCGGCACCGCCTTGGCCATGCGCTTGGCTTCGGAGGCGAGATCGGCGAGTTGGGTGGCGTCGAGGCGCGAACAGGCTTCCGGGCGCAGGTGAACGATGCCGATGGAGAGCGACAGTAGTGGAAACTCTTGGCGCTTGCCCTGGCGGTCGTGGGAGACGAAACAGCCGGCCTGCAAGTGCTCCTCCCGGTAATAACGTCGGCACTGGCTCTGGAAGTCCTCAAGTAATTGCTGCAGGCGCAGACGCCAGTCCGCCGAACCCAGCACCAGCAGGAAATCGTCGCCGCCGATATGACCGACGAAGTCGCGCATCGGATCGACCCGTTCGCACAGACACTGCGCCAGGCAAAGGAGCACCTCGTCGCCACGGGCGTAGCCGTAGAGATCGTTGAAGGGCTTGAAGCTGTCGATGTCGACATAGCAGATCACGGCGTCGCGCTCCTGCTGCAGCAAGCGCGTGAGGCATTGCTGGATCGGCACGTTGCCGGGCAGCAGGGTCAGCGGGTTGGCGTGTCGGGCCTGCTGGATCTTCTGTTCGGTGATCAGCTTGAGCACGTCGATCACCCGGCCAAGGCCGCGATACTCGCCGTTCTCGGTGATGATGAAATCCTCCTCGATGCGTTGCCGCGCGCGACTGGTGAGCAGCCGGCTCACCTGCTGCAACGACTGGCGCAGGTCGACACTGAGGAAGTCGTCACCCATCAGCCGGCTGATCGGCTTGCGCGAGAACAGATCTGTGGCGAAGGGCTTGAGCAGGGCGTCCGAGAGTGAATGACGGTGCACGATACCGACCGGATGGCGCGTAGCGTCGAGCACCGCTAGCGAGTTCAGGTTGGCTTGCAGGCGGAACGCCTCCAGCACCTCGCCGATGGTGGTGTCCTGGGCCACCGCCTGTTGTTCGATCAGCAGGGTGGCGAGCGCCTCTTCCTCTTCGGCGCTCAGCGCCGCGCCGAGCCGCGGCAACAATGCGCGGGCGTCGCGCGACGGGCTTTCCTGCGGCCGGGCGAGCAGGTAGCCCTGCACCAGATCGACACCCATCTCGGCCAGCACGCTCAGTTCTTCGATCAGCTCGATGCCTTCGGCGATCACCTGGGCGCGGGAGACCTTGGCCATCTTCAGGATGGATTCGACGAACTCGCGTTTCACCGCGTCCTGATGAATCCCATCGATGAAGTGACGGTCGATCTTAACGTAGTCCGGGCGCAGTTCCGACCACAGGCGGAGGCTCGAATAGCCCGCGCCCAGGTCGTCCAGGGCGATCGAGAAGCCCATCGCGCGGTAGTGGTGCAGGGCGGTCTGGAGCAGCACGTAGTCGTCGATGGGCGCCTGCTCGGTGAGTTCGATCACCACCTGGCCCGGCGGTATCCCCAGGCTTTGCAGCAGCTTCAGCGTGCGTCCGGGCTGATGCGCAGGCTCGAGTAACGATTCCGGGGAGACGTTGAGGAACAGCTTGCCTTCGAGCTTAAGGTCGCGGAATGCGTGACAGGCGGTCTTGCGTGCCAGCTGTTCCAGCTCGCTCAGGCGGCCGGCGTGGCGGGCCGCGGCGAACAGCGTGAGCGGCGAGTGCAGAGGGCTGTTGGAGGGTCCCCGGCTCAACGCTTCGTAGCCGAGGATGCGTCGTTCGGACAGGCAGACAATCGGCTGAAACAGGCTGTGCAGATCGCCCTGAGCGAGGATCAGGCCCAGCGCGCTGGCTTGCTCGGTGACGGGCATCGTAGGTCTCGGATACGGAAATGAAAAAGGGCCGGCGTTCACGCCGGCCCTTCCATTTCACGACACTCGTATTACCGTCGTATTACAGGCTCAGTCCTTCTTCGCCACGGCGGTGTTGAGGCCGAGGTAGTCGAGGAGAATCTGCCCGGTTTCCTGCAGGTAGGCGTCGTCTCCCGGCTTGGTCTTGTCCTCCGGGCCGGGAACGGCGTCCTCGTCTTCTTCCTTGAGTTCCTTCAGCGGCTCCTCACCCTTGGCCTTGCGACGGGTATTCTCCATCGCCAGCTGCTCGCCCTCCACCTTGGTCTGCTCGGCGCGACGCTTGGCCTCGTTGAGGCTGACGGTCTTCTCGTCCATCAGTTGCTGGGCCAGCTTGAAGCGTTCCTGGGTAAAGACGAAGTCGGGATTCTTCGCGGCGCGGGCCTCATGGCGCGCGCGCAGTTCGGCAAGAAACGGCGCGAAGGGATCGCGTTCGGCGCTGATCGCCGGGCGGATGCTGTCCCACGGCATGGCTTCTGGCAGTGAGCTTTCGCCGATCTCGTGGGTGTTCACCACCGGCGGGAAATCGACATCCGGCAACACGCCCTGATGCTGAGTGCTCTGGCCGGACACCCGGTAGAACTTCGCCAGCGTCAGCTTCAGTTCGCCATGGTTGAGCGGCTGAATGGTCTGCACTGTGCCCTTGCCGAAGGTCTGCCCGCCGATGATCAGTGCGCGGTGGTAGTCCTGCATCGCGCCGGCGAAGATTTCCGAGGCCGAGGCGGACAGCCGGTTGACCAGCACGGCCATCGGTCCGGTGTAGTAGGCGCCGGGGTTCTCGTCGGCGAGCACGTCGACGCGGCCGTCGGCGTTGCGCACCAGCACGGTCGGGCCCCTCTCGATGAACAGGCCGGTGAGGTCGGTGGCTTCCTGCAGCGAGCCGCCGCCGTTGTTGCGCAGGTCGATGACCACGCCGTCGACTTTTTCCTGTTGCAGTTCGCCGAGCAGTTTCTTCACGTCGCGGGTGGTGCTCTTGTAGTCCGGATCGCCGGCGCGGTAGGCCTTGAAGTCGAGGTAGAAGGCCGGCAGCTCGATGACGCCAAGCTTGTACTCACGCCCAGCGTGCTCGAGCTTGAGGACGCTTTTCTTCGCGGCCTGTTCCTCCAGCTTGACTGCCTCACGGGTGATCGACACCACCTTGCTGGTCTGGTCGTTCGGCCCGTTGCTCGCCGGAATCACCTCCAGGCGAACCTTGGAGCCCTTCGGTCCGCGGATCAGCTTGACCACTTCGTCGAGGCGCCAGCCGATCACGTCGACCATCTCGTCGTCACCCTGGGCTACGCCGATGATCTTGTCCGCCGGGGAAATCTGCTTGCTCTTCTCTGCCGGGCCGGCCGGCACCAGGCGCACGATCTTGACGTTGTCGTTGTCGTTCTGCAGCACGGCGCCGATCCCTTCGAGGGAAAGGCTCATGTTGATGTCGAAGTTTTCCGCGTTGTCCGGCGAGAGGTAGTTGGTGTGCGGGTCGTAGGTCTGCGCGAAGGCGTTGATGTAGGCCGAGAACACGTCTTCGCCGCGGGTCTGGTCCAGGCGCGCGAGCTGGTTGCGATAGCGTTTGGTGAGCAGCTCCTGGATCGCCTTGGGCTCCTTGTGAGCCAGCTTCAGGCGCAGGACCTCGTCCTTGACGCGCTTGCGCCAGAGGTCGTCCAGTTCCGCAGTGTTCTTCGCCCAGGGGGCATTCTCGCGATCGATGAGCAGGTCTTCGTCGACGCTGAAGTCGATGTTCTCGACGCCCTTGTCGAGCATCGCCAGGGCGAAATTGAGGCGCTCCTCGAGACGATCCAGGTAGCGCCGATAGATGGCGAAGCCCGGGTCCAGGTTGCCGCTCTTGAGGAAATCGTCGAACTGCGTGCGCCACTTGTCGAACTCGGCAATATCGCCGGCGGTGAAGTAGCTGCGCGCCGGGTCGAGCGCCTTCAGGTAGCCCTCGTAGATCTTCACCGAGCGCTCGTCGTTGAGCGGGGGCTTGTTGTAGTGATGACGCTTTAGCAACTCCACCACGTTCAGGCTGGCGATCACCTGCTCGCGATCCGGCTGCAGCGCATCCCAGCTGTGGGGAGCATTGGTCTTGGCCCACAGCGGCAGCGCGCTGAAACCTATCAATAAGGCAAGGGTGGTGCGGGTAAGGGTTCGCTTCATGCTGATTCGACGTGTGGGCAGGTGATGACGCATATTAGGTCGTCAATACGGGCGCCGGTTCAATCGAACCGGGCGTAACGCCGGAGCCGATTGCCGGCTCGGTTAAGGTCACTATGGAGGCAGCGTGAAGGCATTGCAAGGCATCGACGGGAACCTGGAGTGGGCCGAACACGCCGCTCTGGAATGTGACGTGGGGCAGATCCGCATCCGTGTGGCGTCTGCCGGACTCAACCGCGCGGACCTGCTGCAGCAGGCCGGGCACTATCCGCCTCCACCGGGCGCCAGCGACGTCATCGGCCTGGAATGCGCAGGGGTGATCAGCGAGGTCGGCGCCGGCAGTTCGTGGAAAGTCGGCGACCGCGTCTGCGCCCTGCTGGCGGGCGGCGGCATGGCCGAAGAGGTGGTGATCGACGGGCGCCACGCGTTGCCGGTCCCGGACGGCATGAGCCTGGTCGAGGCCGCGGTGCTGCCCGAGGTGTACGCCACCGCCTGGCTGAACCTGTTCAAGCTGGCGGCGGTGCAGCCCGGCGAGAAGGTGCTGATTCACGCCGGCGCCAGCGGCGTGGGCTCGGCAGCGATCCAGCTGTGCAAGGCGTTCGGCAACCCGTGCTGGGTCAGCGTCGGCTCGCCCGAGCGTCTGCAGCACTGCGAGTCGCTGGGCGCGCAGGGCGGCGCGCTGCGCCATGACGGGCTGGACAATCTGCGCGATTTCGGGCCCTACGACGCGATCCTCGACCCGGTGGGCGGAGGTTACGCCGCCCTGAACCTCGACCTCATCGCGCTCGACGGGCGCTGGGTGACCATCGGCATGATGGGCGGGCGCAAGGCCGAGATGGATTTCGCCAAGCTGCTCGCCAAGCGCGTCCAGCTGATCGGCTCGACCCTGCGCAACCGCGACGACGACTACAAGGCCGAGCTGCTGCTCGACCTGCAGCAGCACGTCTGGCCGCTGTTCGCCGAAGGTCGGCTGAGTCCCGAGCTGGCGCGCAGCTACCCGATCACCGACGCCACCGCCGCTTACGCGGAACTTGCGGGCAATACGGTCAACGGCAAGCTGGCGCTGGTGATCGACGCCAGCCTGAGCTGACCGACACAGGCCCGGATTCTCCGGGCCGTTCGGCCTCGTCCGGCCAGCTGGAACTCAGTAGTTCTGGGGGCACAGCTTGCGCTCTATCAGCTCGATGAGGATGTGCAGGACTTTGATGTGCAACTCCTGCACCCGGTCGGCATAGTCGCCGCCCGGGGCGCAGATGCATACGTCGGCGATCTCTTCGAGGAGCGAGCCCGGCTTGCCGGTCAATGCCACCACTTTCACCCCGAGCGCCCGTGCGGCTTCGGCGGCCTTGAGCACGTTCGGGCTCTTGCCGCTGGTGCTGATGGCGATCAGCACGTCGCCCGCGCGGCCGTGGGACTCGATGTAGCGCGAGAATATGTAGTCGTAGCCGAAGTCGTTGGCCACGCAGCTGATGTGGCTGGCGTCGCTGATCGATACCGCGGCGATGCCCGGACGGTTGTTGCGATAACGCCCGGTGAGTTCTTCCGCGAAGTGCATGGCGTCGCACATCGAGCCGCCGTTGCCGCAGGAAAACGCCTTGCCCTTGTTCTCGAAGCTTTCCACCAGCAATTGCGCGGCGCGCTCGATGCTGTGCAGCGCCTGGTCGTTGGCGATGAAGCGATCTAGCGCAGTGCGGGCTTCTTCGAGGCTGTAGCGGATGTGTTCGATCATCAAGGTTCTCAGGGCAGATCGTGACTGGAATAGAAGGCGCCGAGCACCTTCACCAGGTGGGCGAGGTCATGGCTGCCGGCCAGTTCGCGGATCGAGTGCATGGCGAAGGTCGGCAGGCCGATGTCCACGGTGCGCACGCCGAGGTGGCCGGCGACGATCGGGCCGATGGTGGAGCCGCAGCCCATGTCGCTGCGTACCACGAAGCTCTGCACCGGCACTTCGTTTTCCAGGCACAGGTGGCGGAAATAGCCGGCGGTTTCGCTGTTGGTGGCGTAGCGCTGGTTGCTGTTGATCTTGATCACCGGACCGGCGTTGAGCTTCGGGCCGTGGTTGGCATCGTGGCGATCGGCGTAGTTCGGGTGCACGCCGTGGGCATTGTCGGCGGACACCAGCAGGGATTTCTGGATGCTGCGCACGAAGCGCTCGCCGTCCGGCAACAGGCGGCGCAGGGTCTGTTCCAGCATCGGGCCATCGGCGCCGCAGGCCGAGCAGGAACCGACTTCCTCGTGATCGGTGCACACCAGCACGCAGTTTTCCTCGCCCTCGGCCGCCAGCAGTGCCTGCAGGCCGGCGTAGCAGGACAGCAGGTTGTCCAGCCGCGCCCCGGCGATGAAATCGCCGTTGAGGCCGATGACGGCGGCGCTCTGGGTGTCGTAAAAGCTCAGCTCGTAGTCGAGCACCGCGTCGGCGCTGATGCCGTGTTCCTCGCTCAACTGGTCGGCGAGCAGGGCGCGGAAATCCACGGCTTCGTCGCCGGCGACCTGGGCGAGGATCGGCGGCAGCTCGTTCTGCGCATTGATCGCCCAGCCTTCGTTGGCGGCGCGGTTGAGGTGGATCGCCAGGTTCGGGATCACCGCCAGCGGCAGCTTGAAGTCGATCAGCTGGCTTTCCACCTTGCCGGCCAGACGGAAGGTGACGCGCCCGGCCAGCGACAGGTCGCGGTCGAACCACGGCGCCAGCAGGGCGCCGCCGTAGACTTCGACGCCGAGCTGGAGAAAGCCCTGGCGTTGCAGCTCGGGATTGGGCTTGACCCGCAGGCAGGGGCTGTCGGTGTGCGCGCCGACCAGGCGCAGGCCGCCGTCTTCCGGCGACTGCTTGCCGAGGCGAATGGCGATGATCGAGGAGTCGTTACGGGTCACGTAGTAGCGACCGCCGGCTTCGGTGTGCCAGGTTTCGCGCTCGTCGAGGCGGCGGAAACCGGCGGCTTCCAGGTGCTTGATCAGGCTGGCGGTAGCGTGGAAAGGCGTGGGTGAGGCCTTGAGGAAATCGATCAGACCCTGGTTCAGCTGTTCGCGCATAACGGACTCCGGACGGCAATGCCGCCGAGTTTATCGTATTTGCGCAGCCCGCTCGGCATCGGCATCGGCATCGGCGCCGCGGGCCCAGGCGTCTAGAACGGCGCCGGGCACTCGAAGCGCAGGCGCTCGCCTGTATGCGGGTGGCTGAGGCTGAGCATGCTGGCGTGCAGGCACAGACGTTCATGCGCGGCCAGCGCCTCGGCGTTGGCGTAGAGGCGGTCGCCCAGCAGCGGGTGGCCGATCGACAGCATGTGCACGCGCAACTGGTGCGAGCGCCCGGTGATCGGCGTCAGCTCGACCCGGCAGTGCCGCTCGAAGCGTTCCAGCACGCGCCAGTAGGTGAGGGCGTGCTTGCCCTGCTCGAAGTCCACCACGTGGCGCGGCTTGGTCGGCGGGTCGTAGCGCAGCGGCAGCTCGATGCGGCCGCTGTCGAGCTCCGGCTGGCCCCAGCAGAGCGCGGTATAGGCCTTTTCCGTTTCGCGGTCGTGGAACTGGCGGGACAGCTCGCGGTGGCTGTCGGCGTCGCGGGCGAGCACGATCAGGCCCGAGGTTTCCCAATCCAGGCGGTGCACGATCAGCGCCTCGGGGTAGCCGTTTTCCTGCAGCCGGGTGACGAGGCAATCCTTGTTGTCATCGGCGCGGCCGGGGACGGACAGCAGCAGGGTTGGCTTGTTGATGACCAGCAGGGCGGCATCCTGGTGGACGATTTCGATCTGGCTGAGCGGCATGGGCGTTCTGTGGGTTGGGCGATAAAAACAAAAGGCGGCCTCGTCGGCCGCCATTCGTTCAACTTGGACAAAAATCCATCCCAGGCTCTGCGAGCTAGAGGGCCCGCGAAGCAAGCCGAATGTATTTAGCGGTCCGGCAGGGTGATGTTCAGCTCGAGGATCGAGCAGCTTCCCTGGCTTTCCAGTGCGACCTGAACCTGATCCTGTTCGATGTTCACGTACTTGCGAATCACCTCGACCAGCTCCTTCTGCAGAGCGGGCAGGTAGTCCGGCTGAGTACGCTGGCCCCGTTCGTGGGCAACGATGATCGACAGACGCTCCTTCGCGATCGATGCAGTGGATTCCTTCTTGCGATCGCGGAAGAAGTCAAAGATGTTCATTCGCGACCTCCGAACAGGCGTTGCAGGAAGCCGGGTTTCTTGACGTCCAGGAAGCGGTGCGCGAGGTCCTTGCCGAGCAGGCGGTCGACCGCGTCGCTGTACGCCTGGCCGGCGTCGCTCTGCTCGTCGAGGATTACCGGGACGCCCTGGTTGGAAGCCTTGAGTACGGCCTGCGATTCGGGGATCACGCCGAGCAGGTTGATCGCGAGGATTTCCTCGACGTCTTCCACGCCGAGCATCTCGCCCTTGGTGACGCGCTCCGGGTTGTAGCGGGTCAGCAGCAGGCGTTCCTTGATCGGGTCGAGACCTTGTTCGGCGCGGCGCGATTTGCTCGCCAGCAGGCCGAGCATGCGGTCGGAATCGCGAACCGAGGAGACTTCGGGGTTGGTCACGACGATGGCTTCGTCGGCGAAGTACATCGCCAGGTGCGCGCCTTTCTCGATGCCGGCCGGGGAGTCGCAGATCACGTACTCGAAGGTCTTCGACAGCTCGTCGATGACCTTGCCGACGCCTTCCTGGGTCAGCGCGTCCTTGTCGCGCGTCTGGCTGGCGGCCAGCACGTAGAGGTTCTCCAGACGCTTGTCCTTGATCAGGGCCTGGGTCAGGGTCGCCTCGCCGTTGATGACGTTGACGAAGTCGTACACCACGCGGCGTTCGCAGCCCATGATCAGATCGAGATTACGCAAGCCGACGTCGAAGTCGACGATGACGGTCTTGTGCCCGCGCAAGGCGAGGCCGGTACCGATGGCGGCGCTGGTAGTGGTTTTGCCCACGCCACCCTTGCCGGAAGTGACTACGAGGATCTTGGCCAAGGTGATTAACCCCAAAATGTAAGGAAGAGTGGGCATCCGCGGCCGGCGCAGGCCTGCGAATCGCCCCTGTATGGTCCTGACTGCCGGTGAGGATCGACCGCGCCCGATGGCGTCGTGAGCCTGCCGAAACCCGCTGCAGGTACCTGAAAAAGTGGCGGGCAGTATCCGTTAAAGGCGGGTGATGTTCAACACGTCGCCCGCCAGGCCGACCTGCACCGCCTGGCCCCATAAAGGCTCGCGGCGGAGGTCTTCGGCGACCTTGTAGTGACCGGCCACGGAGACCATTTCGGCGGCCAGCTGCTGGCAGAAAATGCGTGCCTTGGCGTCGCCCTTGACCCCGGCCAGGGCGCGTCCGCGTAACGGGCCGTAGACATGGATGTTGCCGTCGGCGAGAAGTTCCGCTCCCGGGCTGACCGCGGCGATGACCACCAGATCGCCACCCTGGGCGTAGATCTGCTGGCCGCCACGGATCGGCGTGGTAATCACCCGTGTCGGCTTGGCGGTCGGCTCGGCGGGTTTCTCCGGCTTTTTCAGCAGCGCCGCACCGGCGGCCGGATCGAGCGGCCGTTCGCGCGCGCCCGACGGCGGCAGCACCGGCAGATCCATGGAATCGGCGGCGGCCACGTGCTCGAAGGTATTGGAGCGGATCGCCAGTGTGCGCAGGCCGTGACGACGGCAGACGCTCATCAGCGCGGCGAGATCGAGGCGCCCCTCGCTGGGCGACAGCTTGTCCAGTGCGAGGACCAGCGGCGTATTGCTGAAGAAGGCCGGTGCCTGTGCGACTTTGGCCGCCAGCTGGCGGTCGAGCCGTGGCAGGTCGTTGTGCGCCAGCTCCATCACGGTGATGGCGAGCATGCTGCCCTTGAGCTGGAACACGGGTTCTTGGTCGAGTAGGTCGGTTTGGCTCATGGTTTGCCCGAAACATTGAATCGCGAGGACTTATAACGGGAAACGCGCTGCCCCGCCATAGCTCGGGGCGGCCCTCGGCCCCGCGTATCCGTCGGCGCGGCTTTCGGCGCGGGCTTCATTTGTCGCTAGAATGCCGGCTTTCTCCGCTGCCCGAGACCCGCATGGATCGTCCGCAATTCAGCCCCGCTTTTCTCCATCCGCGCTTCTGGTTGCTCTGGCTCGGGCTTGGGCTGCTCTGCCTTGTAGCGCAATTGCCGTACGCGGCGCTGCTTGCCCTCGGGCGCCTCGGCGGAGCGGCGATGTTGCGTCTGGCGGGGTCGCGTCGGCGCATCGCGGCGCGCAACCTGGAGCTGTGTTTTCCCCATTTGTCGGAGAGTGAGCGAAAGGCGCTGCTCGAGGCCAATTTTGCGTCCATGGGCATCGCCTTCTTCGAAATGGCGATGAGCTGGTGGTGGTCCCGCGAGCGGCTGGCCCGGCTCGCCCATATAGAAGGGATCGAACATTTGCAGCAGGCCCAGGCGCAGGGGCAGGGCGTGATCCTGATGGCGCTGCACTTCACCACGCTGGAGATCGGTGCCGCGCTGCTCGGCCAGCGTCACACCATCGATGGCATGTACCGTCAGCACAAGAACCCGGTGTTCGACTACGTGCAGCGCCGTGGTCGTGAGCGCCACAACCCTGACGCCACAGCCATCGAGCGCGAGGACGTGCGGGCGATGCTCAAGGTGCTGCGTGCCGGGCGGGCGATCTGGTACGCGCCGGACCAGGATTACGGCGCCAAGCAGAGCCTGTTCGTGCCGCTGTTCGGCATCCCCGCCGCCACCGTCACCGCCACCAGCAAGTTCGCCCGGCTTGGCCGCGCCCGTGTGGTGCCTTTCACCCAGGAACGCCTGGCCGACGGCAGCGGCTATCGGCTGACGCTGCACCCGCCGCTGGCGGATTTCCCCGGTGAGAGCGAGGAGGCCGACTGCGTGCGCATCAACGCCTGGGTCGAGCAGGCGGTCAGCCAGTTGCCTCAGCAGTACCTGTGGGCGCACCGGCGCTTCAAGACGCGCCCGCCGGGAGCGCCTAAGCTCTACGCCAAAAGTCTCGGGATGCGCCATGAGTGAAAGCAGCAACGCCGCGCCGATCACCGGCCTGATCCTTTCCGGCGGTGGCGCCCGGGCGGCCTACCAGGTGGGCGTGCTGGCGGCGATCGCCGACCTGTTGCCGGATGCCGCACGCAATCCGTTTCCGGTGATCGTCGGCACGTCCGCCGGGGCGATCAACGCGGTCGGCCTGGCCTGCGGCGCGCTGCATTTTACCGAGGCGATCCGCAATCTCATCCAGGTCTGGCAGAGCTTTCACTGCGCCCAGGTGTACCGCAGCGACTGGCCAGGCGTGCTGCGCCAGGCCGGGCGCTTCGTCTCCAACGCGTTGTTCGGGCTCGGCGGTACGGCGCCGGTGGCGCTGCTGGACAGCGCACCGCTGCGTGAGCTGCTGGCCGAGCGCCTGGATTTTTCTGGGATCGCCGCGGCGGTGGCTCGCCGTCAGCTGCGCGCGGTGGCGGTTTCCGCGTTCGCCTACGAGTCGGCGCAGGCGGTGACCTTCTACCAGGGCCGAGCGGCCATCGATCCCTGGTTTCGTCATCGCCGCGTCGGCGTGCCGACGCGTCTGGCCGTCGAGCACCTGATGGCCAGCGCGGCGATTCCGCTGATTTTTCCGCCGGTGAAGATCAACCGCGAATACTACGGCGACGGGGCGGTGCGCCAGTCGGCGCCGATCAGCCCGGCGCTACACCTGGGGGCGACGCGGGTGCTGGTGGTGGGCGTCAGCGGCAAGTCGCGCGGCGGACTGGACGACGTGCAGATCGATAGACCGCCCGTGGCGCGCAGCCAGCGTCCGCCAAGCCTGGCACAGATCGGCGGGCACATGCTCAACAGCACCTTCATCGACAACCTGGAAAGCGAGATCGAGTTGCTCGAGCGGCTCAACTACATGGGCGGGCTGCTGCCGGACGACGTCCGGCGCCGCGGTCTCGGGCTGAAACCGGTGGAGGTGCTGGTGGTGGCGCCGAGCAAGCCGCTGGACCAGATCGCCGCGCGCCACCGGCGCGAGCTGCCGGCGGCGCTGCGGCTGTTTCTGCGCGGTCCCGGCGCGACTCGGGCGAGCGGGGCGGGCGTGCTCAGCTACCTGTTGTTCGAGGCCGGCTACTGCAACGAACTGATCGAGCTGGGCTACCAGGACGCCATGGCGCAGAAGGCGGAGCTGCTGCGTTTTCTCGCCCTGGAGCCGAGCCTCGAGGCCCAGGCGTCCACGAGCTGAGCGCTCCTCAGGCCAGCACGCCGTTATGGAAATCGCGTAGCGCCTGCTCGATTTCCTCGCGGCTGTTCATCACGAAGGGGCCGTACTGCACGATTGGCTCGCCCAGCGGCCGGCCGGCGAGCAGCAGCACGCGAGCGCCCTGGCTGCTCGAAAGGCGCAGCTCGCCCTGTTCGGAGAGCCGTGCCAGACGTCCCTGGATCACCTCGACCGGCTCGTCGCCGGAAACCAGCAGCGTGCCTTCGTAGACGTAGAGCATCGGCCGCAGGCCGTCGGCGAGGCGCAGGTTCAGCTCGGCGCCGGCCGGTATCGCCAGGTCGAACAACTGCGGCTCGCTGTGCGGGCGCTGCACGATGCCGTCGAGTTGTTGCTCGCGGTCGTCGAAGCGACCGGCGATGACCTTCACCTCGACGCCGTTTGCAGTGCGCAGGCGCGGAATCTCCGCGGCATCGAAGTCGCGGTAGCCAGGCTCGCCGAGCTTGTCCTTGCCCGGCAGGTTCAGCCAGATCTGGAAGCCGCGCATGGTGCCCTGTTCCTGTTCGGGCATCTCGCTGTGGATCACCCCGCGCGCCGCGATCATCCATTGCACGCCACCGCTCTGCAGCAGGCCGACGTTGCCCATGTGGTCTTCATGGCGCATGCGTCCTTCGAGCATGTAGGTGATGGTCTCGAAACCGCGGTGCGGGTGCGGCGGGAAGCCGGCGATGTAGTCGTCCGGATCGTTGGAGCCGAACTCGTCGAGCATCAGGAAGGGATCGAAGCGCTCGATACCGGCGCCGCCGATCACGCGGTTCAGGCGCACACCGGCGCCGTCGGATGCCGGTTGCCCGATGTGCTGCGCGATCACGCTGCGAAACGAAGTCATGGGAATCTCCGCGAAAGACAGACGTGTATCGTAAGCGAAGGATTCGATTCGATGGTTGCGATTATCGCGGGATAACTATCTGGGAATTAGATGGTTTGCCGATAGGCCCCGCCCGCAGCGGCGCGCGGGAGGGGCGGCAGATCACTCGGCTATTTGCAGATCGCGCGCCTTGGTATAGACGTAGCGAACCTTCTCGTACTCGAACGGCGAATTCAGCTGGCCGTAGCGGAAGTTGGTGGTGTAGCGCGCGTTGATCGAGCGCAGCAGGAAGATCTCCGGGTGATCCTCGCTGGCTTCGGCGACGTTGAGGAAGTTGACCTCGCTGTCGACCGCGAAGTCGAACACTCGGCCGCCGGCGTCGCGCAGATTGGACGGGCCGAAGAACGGCAGCACCACGTAGGGGCCGTCACCGACGCCGTAGAAGCCAAGCGTCTGGCCGAAGTCTTCGCTCTGCTTGGGCAGGCCGATGCGCGATGCCGGGTCCCACAGGCCGAACACCCCGACGGTGGTGTTGACCAGCAGTCGCCCGGTGGTCTGCAACGAGCGCTTGCCCTTGAGCTGCAGCGCGCTGTTCAGCAGGTTGGGAATGTCGCCCAGGTTGCCGAAGAAATTGCTCACGCCACTGCGCACGAAGCGCGGCGTGACGTACATGTAACCGCGCACGACGGGCAGCAGCACCCATTCGTCGAGGCGGTAGTTGAAGTGGTACATGTGCCGGTTGAAGCGTTCCCACGGATCGTAGATTTCCAGCGCTTCGAGGGTCGCGCGCTCGAATTCGGTCTGATCCAGGCCGGGGTTGAACTTCAGGCTGTCCAGCGGACGGGTGAAGCCGTCGGGGTCTTCGTCCGCCTGGGCGGCCATCGGCAGCAGCAGGCTGAGGACGAGCAGCAGCGGTTGGGCGAGGCGAGCGAGTTGCACGTACGGAGTCGTCATAATGCGATCGTTCCCTGAGTGGGCTGGCGCCTGGGCGCGAAGGTGAGCGTCAGCCACGGAAGAAGTCCAGCATGGCCTGGGTGTTGACCTTGTAGTTGAGGTTGCCGAGGTGGCCACCGTACGGGTAGACGGTCAGCCGCTCGCCGAAGGTGCGGCGCAGGAAACCGAGGTCGCCAGGGCCGAGGATCACGTCGTCGGCGTTATGCAGCACGGCGATCTTCGGGCTGTTGCGCAGGTAGTCCTCGAGCCCGTAGAGGCTCACCGCATCGACCAGCTGGGTGAAGCTGCCGCCGTTGTGCCGGGCACGCCACATCGGGATCAACTGGTTGGTCATGTAGCAATCGAAATCGCACTGCAGGGCGCGCTTGAAGAATGGCGTCAGGCTTGTGCCCTCGGTGATCGGGAAGTTCGGCGGAGTGATCAGGCCGCGACGGTTGATGAGGTCCGAGGTGAAGGCGATGTCGGCCGAGGAGAAGCGGAACACCGTACCAATCAGCATTGCCATCTGTTCGTTGGTCAGGCGCTGTTTGGACTGTTGGAAATCGTAGAGCACCGCCTCGTTGAGATCGATGTAGCCCTTCTGCTGGAAGTACAGCGAGAGCTTGCGCAGCATCAGTTCGTAGAACGTGGTGCTGTCGGTGACGCCTTTCACCTCGGTCTGCACCAGGCGGTCGAGGTTGCTCACCGAGGTGTTCAGGTTGACCGGCGGGTTGATCAGCAGCACCCGCTTGAAGTTGAAGCTGCGCCGGGTTTCGTCGAGGTGGCTGACGAAGGCGGCTTGCAGGCCGCCGAGGCTGTAGCCGGTGAGGTAGTACTCGGTCACCGGCAGGTCGGGGTGCTGGGCGCGCACCGCCTGCATGACCCGGTAGAGGTCGTCGGCGTCGTCCGCGGAAATGCCCGGCGTGGCGTAGCGCGAGGCGGAGGCCATGAAGTCGTAGCTGGTGGGCGAGGACAGCTGCACGACGTGGTAGCCGGCCTGGTAGTAGAGCTTCTTGAGGAAGTCCATGGTGCTGTTGGCGTAGTTCGCCCCGGTGCCGGCGATGATGAACATCAGCGGCGCCGGCTTGCTCTGCTGGGCGAGCCGGTAGTGCATCTTGGTCACCGGCCAGAAGTTCTCCGGCAGCTCGAACTCGCGCTCCGGCCGCAGCAACAGGGCGTAGTCGGCCTGATCGATGTCGGTGTCGAAGGGCAGGGCGGGCCGCAGCGCCGTCGGCGTGGTGGCGATGGTCGCCTCGAACGGGTTGTGCAGCGGAAAGCCGTAGGTGGCCGGATCGACATCCGCGGCCCACAGCGGCGCACTCAGTAGGCTGCCAAACAATGCGGCTAAGCGAAGAATACGTGGCATGGAAGTTCCCTTTCGGAAGAAGGCGTTCTGAGTAATCCGCAGGCTATGACAACCGCGGGACCAGCAAAGTGCCAGCAGTTCGGGATGTGTCGTTCGCGACCCCAGCGGGGCGCGCAAACGCTCGGCCAGGGCGGCAGGGGCGCGCCCCTCCCGCGTTCCGCGCCCGACCGGTTTGGTTTCCCATCGCCAGCGGCGCGCAATAAAAGCCAAGCCATTCTACGCATGACGCCGTAAGTAATGATTGCATCGGTGTGTTCTGTTTGCAGGGGCATGTCTGGCGGCTATTCTGTGCGCCTTTCTCGCCGGAGTCGCCCTTCATGCGCCGCAAGCCCGTGATTCTGCTGTTGATCGGCCTGTCGTTGTGGCTGGCCGCCTTTCTCGCCCTGCGCTACGGCTTCATGCAGGACAGCCGCTGGGTCGGTGCCTGCGCCGACGATCCGCTGCGCTGGGAGTGCCAGGTCCGTTCGCTGCTCGGGCTGACCATCCATTTCCGCATCCTCGCCTGGGCGGCGCTGATCACCGCCGTGCTCGGCTTTCTGCTGCCGGGCATCGCCGGCCGCCGGGTCGCCCTGCTCGGCATGCTCTTCGCGCTGCCGGCGCTGATTCTCTATACCGCCAGCCTGGCGGTTTTCGCCGTGGTGCTGTCGGCGCTGCGTCTGGTGCGCGCGCCACGGCAGATCGCGGCGCGTTGAAGCCCTTTCTCAGCCCGCGATCGCCCTCGGCTCCCGGCGCAGGCAGCGGTAGAGGGCGAGGGTCAGCAGCAGGCTGACGACGGCCCAGCCGATCGCCTGCTGGTTGCCCAGGGTTTCCTCGACCAGTTGCGGAACGATGCCCAGCCCGACGAACGCCGCCAGCAGCGTCAGCTCGCGGCGCGGGCCGGCGACCGGGCGGCACAGGTAGACCACCGCCGGCAGCAACAGCGCGGCGCTGGGAAAGCTGCGGTAGCGCGCATCGAAGACCAGCGCCAGCATCATCACCGCACCGGCGAACCCCGCCGCCGCGATCCACCAGCCACCGCGCGCTTCCAGCCAGGCGAACGCTCTCCCGCGGCCCGCCTGCCGGCGCCCCAGGGCGAGCGCGGCGTGCGCCAGCACCAGCAGGTTGAGCGCCACCAGCGCCGCGGCCCACAGCCATTCGCCGACGAAGCGGCTGGTGACCCAGGCCAGCTCGCACCACAGCGCGATGCTGCCGGCGCCGAGCCCGGCCAGTAGCGGCAGCAGCAACGCCGAACGGGTGGATGACGGACGCCCGCCGACAAGCAGGCCGGCCGCGAAGATCACGAGCGAGAAGCCCAGCCAGATCGGCCAGTTCGGCAGATTGGAGACCGGCCCGGCGAGCACCGCCTTCTCCTGGCGGTCGGCGTCGAACAGGCCCCAGTAACCGCCCACGGCGCCTTCGCTGGCGCGCTTCCAGGGCTGGTCGAAGGCCTCGATCAGGTTGTAGCGCCAGCCGTTCTGCTCGGCCATGGCGACGAGCCCGCGGATGAACTTGGCCTGGTTGACCAGGCTCGGCACCGCGGTTTCACGCTGGCGGCCCTCGCTGGGCCAGCCGGTTTCACCGATGAGGATGTCCTTGGGGGCGAACTTCCTGCCGAATTCCTCGCGAATCTGCGCGACGTGGCCGAGCGCATCGTCGATGCCCGCGGGCTGGTCTTCCCAGTACGGCAGCAGGTGGATGGTGAGGAAGTCCACCGCCGGTGCGACTTCCGGGTGCTGCAGCCAGAATTCCCAGACGTCGGCATAGGTCACCGGCTGGCTGACCTGGGCCTTGACCTGGCCGATCAGCTGCGCCAGGCGCGCGCCGGTGACTTCCTTGCGCAACAGCGTCTCGTTGCCGACGATCACCGCCGTGACCACGTCGGGGTTGGCCTTCGCCGCGGCGATCAGCGCGTCGACTTCCTTCTGCGTGTCCACCGGGTTGCTGTTGACCCAGGCGCCGAGCATCAGCTTGAGCCCGTGTTTGCGCGCCAGCGCGGGGATTTCCTCCAGGCCGGTCATCGAATAGGTGCGCACGCACTCGAAGCGCTTGGCGAGCAGCGCGAGGTCGGCGTCCATGCGCTCGGGGCGCAGGATGAAGGGCTGGTCGAAGGGCGACTGGTCCTTGTCGAACGGGCTGTAGGAGGCGCATTGCAACTTGTGTGTGGGCGTGGCCGCGTCGGGCAGCAGCACGGGCTGGCCGATGGCGTACCACAGACCGAAAAGGGCGAAGACGGCGAGCAGGCTGGCGAACAGGTAGGGAAGAGCGGGGAAGGAGAGTTTTTCCGGCATGATCGGCTGCGCCTGGGAACAAGTCGCGCATCTTACCTGCAATCCGGTGACCGATCAGCCCGGGCGGAGCGTTGCAAGATGCTTCAGGCCCGGTGGCGTGAACGGGTTTTCCACTGGCGCGGACCGATGGGCGGTGCGCGGACGTCATCCGGCTGTCATTTGCCTTTTGTAGCGTCGCGGAAACCCTAGAAGAAGAGAATCCGCATGGACGATTACCAGGAAGAGCTGCTCGAGCGTCGCGCCGCCGAAGACGCCGTGCTGGACACCAGCGAAGACGCCAGCGAGATGTGATCAGCCGGCCTGGCGCTGGGCGCGGCGGAACTCGCCGGGCGTCTGCCCGCTCCAGCGCTTGAAGGCACGCTGGAAGGCCTCCGCCGAGGCGAAGCCGAGCAGGTAGGCGATCTCGCCGAAGGCCAGTTCGGTGTCGCGGATATACGCCATCGCCAGGTCGCGGCGGGTGTCGTTGAGGATGGCGCGAAACTGCGTGCCTTCCTCGGCGAGCTTGCGCCGCAGGGTCCAGGTCGGCAGTTGCAGGCGCGCCGCGACTTCCTCTAGGTCAGGCTCGCGGCCATTCAGCAGCGGGCCGATCAGCCGGCCGATACGCTCGCCGAGGCTGCGCGTGCGGGTCAGCTGTTCCAGTTCCGCTTCGCAGATCTCCAGCAGATGGCGCCAGGTGCTAGGGCAGTGCTCGGGGTTGCGCAGCGCCAGGGTGTCGCGGCCCAGGCGCAGTTGGTTGAATTCGCTGGCGAACTGCGCCGGGCTGCCGAACAGGCCGGTGTAGCGGTCCAGATACTCCGGCGGCGGGAATTCGATCTCGACGCGCTCGGCCACCAGGCGGCGGCCGACCAGCGCGCTCAACTGGCTCAGCCAGCCGGCCAGCACCGAGTCGACGACGAAGCGGTTGTAGGCGTTGTACGGGCTGATCGAATAGAAGCGCAACCAGGCCCCGCGGGTGTCCTCGTGGAAACTCGACTGGCCGCGGTAGTTGCTGGCGTAGAGCGGCTCGAAGCGGATCAGCGCGCGAGCCGCCTCGCGCACCGTCGGAGCCTGCGCGGCGCTGACGCCCGCCAGGCCGAGCTGCGGCAGCCGGCTCAGGCGACCCATGTCCAGACCCAGCCCGGCTTCGCCGCTGAGGGCGATGGCGGCGTGACCCAAACGCATGAACCGCGGGATGGACAGGCGTGCACGCGGTTCGGCGAGGCGCGCCGCATCCAGGCCGTAGCTTTCCAGCAAGGCGCCGGCATCCTGGCCGCGTTCCTCCAGCGCGGCAGCCAGCCCGTGGACGAAACCGACCGAAAGGTCGCCCAGGCGCACGCGGCGGGCTTTCATCGCGGCGCGATCCACAGGTTGAGCAACTGGCTGCCCGGCGCCTGGCCGCGCTGCATTTCCATGGGCGTCAGCTCCACCCGGCGTGGTGCGCCGCCGACCGGCCAGCTCAGTTTGCCGCGCAGGTACAGCGGCTCGCCGACCTGTTCGCCGTTGGCCGTGAGCACCCGGCTTTGCGGGTAGCCGGGCTGCCAGTCGCGCTCGATCAGCAGGTCCCGCTCACCGATGCGCAGGCGCTGCGGTTCGCCCCTGTCGTGCGGCTGCGGCCAGGGCTCGCTGTAGAGCTCGCCGAGCACTTGCCCGTCCGGGCCGAAGGCCAGGCTGACGGTGTGCAGCGGGCCGTCGCCGATCTTCAGCCGGCCGTTCTCCAGATACGGCTGCGGCAGGAGAATCGAGCCGGCGAGCAGGTTGACCCGGTACTCGCGCGCCAGCTCGGAGAACAGCTGCTGGTAGTCCGCCGCCATGCGCCGGGCCTTCATCCGCAACAGCGCCTCGTCGAGGCGTTCGGCATCCAGGTTCTGCATCAGCACCTGCACCGCCAGCAGCGGGTTGCCCAGCAGCATCCAGTCGCGCACCTCCTGGCGGTCGCGCGCCTGGTACAGCTCGGTTTTCTCGCCAGCGGCGATCAGCCAGGTACCGATGTGCTCCGGCAGCACCACCAGGGTGTTCGGCGTGAGCAACCCGGCGGCGCGGGCGCGATCCAGCGCCGCGGCGAGTTTCAGGCGCAGGTGCGCCGGGCTCTGGTAGTCCACCGGAAACAGTTGCGGGCGGATCAGCAGCAGATTGCCGGCCGCACCGGGCGTGCCCTCGTCGCCGCTCAGTTCGCTGCGCAGATCGGACAGGTAGTGGCTGGGCGGGCGGCGTTCGGCCCAGCCGACGAAGGTCGCCAGGCCGGCGATCAGCGCACCCAGGATCGACAGCAATAGCAGCTTGCGCATGGACGCTCCATGAAGACGGTCACGCACAGGGTAGGGAGGTACGCCGCGCATGCGCAACCCTGTGCTGCACGCTGCGATCAATAAGTTGTCACTTTCGATCATTGAGTGGGCCTGGCGCGCTGACTATCGTCTGCCCATCGATTCCCTCCACAGACGAGGGAACATCCGTGCCACAGCCGATTTCCGGAGAAGCCATGACGACGCCCTACCCACACCTGCTCGCGCCCCTCGACCTGGGTTTCACCACGCTGCGCAACCGCACCCTGATGGGCTCGATGCACACCGGCCTGGAGGAGAAACCGGACGGTTTCGAGCGGATGGCGGCGTATTTCGCCGAACGCGCCCGCGGCGGCGTCGGCCTGATGGTCACCGGCGGCATCGGCCCCAACCTCGAAGGTGGCGTGTATTCCGGCGCGGCGAAGCTGACCAGCGCAGAGGAAGCGGCCAAGCACCGCATCGTTACCCAGGCGGTGCATGAGGCGGGCGGCAAGATCTGCATGCAGATCCTGCACGCCGGGCGCTACGCCTATAGCCCGAAATCGGTGGCGCCGAGCGCGATCCAGGCGCCGATCAACCCGTTCAAGCCGCACGAGCTGGACGAGGAAGGCATCGAGAAACAGATCCAGGACTTCGTCACCTGCTCGGTGCTGGCCCAGCAGGCCGAGTACGACGGCGTCGAGGTCATGGGTTCCGAGGGCTACTTCATCAACCAGTTCCTCGCCGCCCACACCAACCACCGCACCGACCGCTGGGGTGGCTCCTACGAGAACCGCATGCGCCTGCCGGTGGAAATCGTCCGCCGCGTGCGCGAGGCCGTGGGCCCGAACTTCATCATCATCTATCGCCTGTCGATGCTCGACCTGGTGGAAGGCGGCAGCACCTGGGACGAGATCGTCCTGCTGGCCAAGGCCATCGAGCAGGCCGGCGCCACCCTCATCAATACCGGCATCGGCTGGCACGAAGCGCGCATCCCGACCATCGCCACCAAGGTACCGCGCGCCGCGTTCACCAAGGTCACCGCCAAGCTCAAGGGCGAGGTGAAGATCCCGCTGATCACCACCAACCGAATCAATACCCCGGAAGTGGCCGAACAGGTGCTGGCCGAGGGCGACGCCGACATGGTGTCCATGGCGCGTCCGTTCCTCGCCGATCCCGAGTTCGTCAACAAGGCCGCCGCCGGGCGCAGCGACGAGATCAACACCTGCATCGGCTGCAACCAGGCGTGCCTGGACCACACCTTCGGCGGCAAGCTGACCACCTGCCTGGTCAACCCGCGCGCCTGCCATGAAACCGAGCTGAACTACATCCCCACCGCGCAGGTGAAGAAGATCGCCGTGGTCGGCGCCGGCCCGGCCGGGTTGTCCGCCGCCAGCGTCGCCGCCGAGCGCGGTCACCAGGTGACGCTGTTCGACGCCGCCAGCGAGATCGGCGGCCAGTTCAACGTCGCCAAGCGCGTGCCAGGCAAGGAAGAGTTCTTCGAGACCCTGCGCTATTTCAAACGCAAGCTGGAAACCAGCGGCGTCGACCTGCGCCTGAACACCCGCGTCGGCGTCGAGGAACTGGTCGCCGGCGGCTATGACGAGATCATCCTTGCCACCGGCATCGTGCCGCGCACCCCGGCGATTCCGGGCATCGGGCATCCCAAGGTGATCAGCTACCTTGATGCCATCCTCGGACGCAAGCCGGTAGGCCAGCGCGTCGCGGTGATCGGGGCCGGCGGCATCGGCTTCGACGTCTCCGAGTTCGTCACTCACCACGGCCGCTCCACCAGCCTCGATCGCGATGCGTTCTGGCACGAGTGGGGCATCGACACCGCGCTGGAGGCGCGCGGCGGTATCGCCGGGATCGAGGCCGAGGTGCCGGCCCCGGCGCGCCAGGTGTTCCTCCTGCAGCGCAAGAAGACCAAGGTCGGCGACGGTCTCGGCAAGACCACTGGCTGGATCCATCGCACCGGCCTGAAGAACAAGCAGGTGCAGATGCTCAACTCGGTGGAGTACCTGGGGATCGACGACGCCGGCCTGCACATCCGCGTCGGCGAGGGTGAGCCGCAGGTGCTGGAGGTGGATACCATCATCGTCTGCGCCGGCCAGGACCCGCTGCGCGAGCTGCACGACGGCCTGCTCGATGCCGGCCAGCAGGTGCACCTGATCGGCGGCGCCGACGTGGCCGCCGAGCTGGATGCCAAGCGCGCGATCAACCAGGGATCACGACTCGCCGCCGCCCTCTGACGCGTTCACCCGCCGCGTTCCCGCTGCCCGGTCGCCTCGTGCATCCGGGCAGTTCTGTTATCGGGTTCATGGAACCTGGATAATCCGCGCCAATCGATCTGGCCGGTCCTGGCTGCCAAGCCGGTCACACCGTCCAGGCGGCTGCATGCCCTAGACTCGCCCAACCGCTGGGCCGGTTCTTGCAGGCGGGCTCCTGCCCAGGGCGCGCCGCGTCGAGCGGGCGATTGCAGAACGAGGAACCGAAACGATGCAGAACAAGCCGCAGATGGTCGAGGCCGTACTGTTTTTCGATGAGCAGGGCGTCTGCAAGCAGATGCTGTTCGCCGAATTCGAGGCGGTGCTCGACGGCGTGGTCGATCTTCCGGGCTTCGCCGACCGGCAGATGCGTGCCGTCTACGTGCTGATCAATCCGCGCCTGCAAGTGCGTTCGGCGGTGTTCTTCTTCCTCGATTTCGACCCGAAAGGTGCCGCCGACCCCGGCTGGAACATTCCCCTGCGCCACCTCGCCGACCGCGCCGGGCGCGGCCCGGACCTCGGCGGCGGGCCGATTCGCCTGGCCTGTCGCAGCCAGACGCCGGTGGCCTGGCTGCAACTGCACCAGTGGGAGCCGAGCGTCGAACGCGGGGACTTCCAGGCGATTCGCGACGCGGTAAAGGGCAACAGCCTGGGACTGCTGGCCGAGGAAGAAGCTACGTTGCCGGCGGTAGCGCCGGAGCGTCTGCAGGTCGCCGCCGAGGATGCCTGGTATGCCGACCCCTCGCAGGAGCGGGTGGAAAAACTCACCGAGCAGATGAGCCTGGAGCACCGCCAGAAAATTGCCGTGCTGGTGAAGCAGCAGCGGCTGCGTCTGGCCAGCCTCGAGCAGAATCACGAAGAAGAGCTGGCGCGCGTCAAGCAGACCGCCGAGCGGCAGCACGCGCGGCTGCTCGACGAGATCGCCGCTCTCCAGCAGGCGCTGGCCGAGCAGGAAATGGTGGTGTCCCAGTGGCAGGCGCGTTTTGCCGAGCAGGCCGAGAGTTTCCAGAAGGGCCGCGAGGAAATGACTCGCCAACTGCGCGCCATCGAGCGTAACGGGCGTATCGAGGCCGACGTGCTGCGCGCGCAGTTCGAGGCCCAGCTGGAAGAGAAGATCGCCCTGGCAGTGGCCGACTACCGCGAGCAGGTGGCCGTGCGCGACGTGGAACTGGCCTACCGCGACGAGCTGGATACCCAGTTGCAGGAGGACATCGAGCGGCTCAAGCGCGAACAGGCCACGGCGATGCTCGCCGACCGGCGCCTCGAGCAACTGGCCGAGCTGGGCGTGGTACTGGTGGTTTTCCACCCCGGCGCCGGGCACCTGACCATTCCCCAGGCGGACGTGCCGCGTTACCTGGAGAACCCGCAGGCCTACGCGGCCGGCAAGTGCTTCGTCAGCGAGGCACAGTATCGCGAATGGCTGGCGCACTACCAGCAGCCGACCTGCGACGCCGTGCTGCCTGGCGGCGAGCGCTGCAACGTGCCACTGGAGCGGGTCGAGATTCCAGGGCGCTACGTGGCCGGGGAATCCTGCCGCTGCGATCGCCACAAGGCCAGCCAGCGGCTGCGCACCGCCGGTTGAATTCTCCGCTCCTGCCTGCCTGGGCGCCCCGGGCCGATCTCCATCCGCTGGCATTCGACTGGCTGCGAGCGGCCGGGATCGAACTTGCGGTGCTGCGCCTGGACCGGATCGACACGCTGGTTTCCGGCAACAAGTGGTTCAAGCTCAAACCGCACCTGGCGCTGGCCGCCGCCGCCGGCAGGCGCGGGGTGATCAGCCTCGGCGGCGCCCACTCCAATCACCTGCATGCGCTGGCCGCTGCGGGCCGGCGCTTCGGTTTTCCCTGCGTCGGCCTGCTGCGCGGAGAGCCGCAGGACACGCCGACCACGCGCGACCTCATCGATCTCGGCATGCAGTTGCACTGGCTAGGCTACGGCGGCTATCGCGCGCGCCATCGCGCGGATTTCTGGGAACCCTGGCAGGTGCGCTATCCCGACCTGCAACCGGTGCCCGAAGGCGGTGGCGGATTGCCCGGCGCGAGTGGCTGCATCGAGCTGGTGGACATGGCGCGGCGGCAACTCGCCGCGCTTGGTTGGCGCGACTACGACGGCTGGTGGCTGGCCGCCGGCACCGGGACCACGCTGGCCGGGCTGGTGCTCGGCGAGGCGGGTGAGCGCCCGGTGCACGGCGCGCTGGCGGTGCCGGACGATCACGGCGTGGCGCGGCGTATCGGCGAGATGCTCGCCGACGCCGGGCGGGACGACCGCGGCTATCGGCTGCATCCGGCCAGCCGCGGAGGCTTTGCCCGTGTCGACCCGACGCTGCGCGGTTTCATCGCCGACAGCGAGCGCCGCAGCGGCATGCCGCTGGAGCCGCTGTATACCGGCAAGGCCCTGCTGGCGCTGCGCGAAGCGGTCGAGGGCGGGCAGTTCGCTGCCGGCACCCGGCTGATCTTCGTTCACACCGGCGGATTGCAGGGGCGCCGCGGCCTGTCCTGCGCCTGAGGCTCATTCGCCCAGATGCGGCCATCGATCGGCGATCAGAAATACCCGTTCGGCTTCCTGCCAGGCGCCGCATCCATCCGCTTCCAGCCGCACCAGCAGCTGTGCGCGGCTGTCTGCCGGCAGCGCCGTCAGCCATTCGCCGAACTGCGGCGCCTGCCAGCGCTCGTCGGCGGACAGCCGCGCGGGCGCCAGCCAGGCCTGGCGTGGCAAGGGTTGCCAGCTACCGGCGCCCCGTGAGGCGGCGAACGCCGGCCAGTCGCGGCGGCGGACCCAATGCCCGCGGTCGTGCCCGGGATGGGCGCCGAGCGGCGACATACAGCCGCCCGGCCAGGGATAGAACAGGCAGCCGCCGAGCCACAGGCGGGCATCGGCGTGGTGCACGCCCAGCGCCGTCAGTGCGGCAAGGCCTTCGGCGCGCGCGGAAAGCGGCAACTGGTGACTGCCCAGGCGCTCCAGCTTCAGGTCCAGGCGATCGCGTCCGCCGGGCCCGATCCATTCCGCCGGATCGCCGCCGTCGCGCGCATCGGGACCTAGGTAGAGCTTCATCGCCAGTTCCAGGTGATGCACGCCCGCGCCATCGCGCAGCAGCAGATCGAGTTCGCCCAGCGTGCGGTTGCCTTCGCGGATCGGCAGGTTGGCGGCGATCAGTTCGATACCCGGCGCAGCGCGCAGGGCGAACTGCCAGAGTTGTTCGTAATACAGGCCGAGGCGGCGGATCGGGTGGCGCTGTAGCCAGTCGCGCAGCGCGCGGTCGTCCTCATCCAGTCGCCACAGCCAGGCGGCCAGGCGCTGCGGGTCGTCGGCCCAGGCACTGCCGGCCAGCGGATGACGCTGCGCCCAAGGTGCGTCCCGCAGCAGCGGCGCGGACAGCAGCGCCCAGGCCAGGTCACGCACGGCGGCGGACTGGAAGCGGCGGGGCAGGTCGGCGAGCGGGGCAAAGGGCTGCATGCTGCGAGCATAGCGCAGCACCTGCTGCGTCGGCCGGCGAACGGAGAAAGTGCGCTACGGCGGTGGTCTCACGCCAGTGGCCGGAGGCTTTGCCGTTGGTCTGCCGCGGACCTTTCGCCCATAATCCGCCTCTCCGCTATCCCGAGCCCTGGAATCCCCATGGAGCAATTTCGCAATATCGGCATCATCGGTCGCCTCGGCAGTTCCCAGGTGCTGGAGACCGTTCGCCGACTCAAACGCTTCCTGCTGGACCGCCATCTGCACGTGGTCCTCGAGGAATCCATCGCCGAAGTGCTGCCCGGGCACAACCTGCAGACCGCCTCGCGACGCATTCTCGGCGAGATCTGCGACCTGGTAATCGTGGTCGGCGGCGACGGCAGCATGCTCGGCGCGGCGCGTGCGCTGGCCTGGTCGAAGGTCCCGGTGCTGGGCATCAACCGTGGCAGCCTGGGCTTCCTCACCGACATCCGCCCGGACGACCTGGAAGCCAAGGTCGGCGAGGTGCTCGATGGCCAGTACAGCGTGGAGAACCGCTTCCTGCTGGAGGCCGAAGTGCGCCGCAACGGCGACTCCATCGGCGAGGGCGACGCGCTCAACGACGTGGTGCTGCACCCCGGCAAGTCGACGCGGATGATCGAGTTCGAGCTGCACATCGACGGCCAGTTCGTCTGCAGCCAGAAGGCCGACGGCCTGATCATCGCCACGCCGACCGGCTCCACGGCGTATTCGCTGTCCGCCGGCGGACCGATCATGCATCCCAAACTGGATGCCATCGTCATCGTGCCGATGTACCCGCACACGCTGTCCAGTCGGCCGATCGTTGTCGATGGCAACAGCGAGCTGAAAATCGTCGTGTCGTCGAACATGCAGATCTATCCGCAGGTCTCATGCGACGGGCAGAACCATTTCACCTGTGCGCCAGGCGATACCGTGACGATCAAGAAGAAACCGCAGAAGCTGCACCTGATCCACCCGCTGGACCACAACTACTACGAAGTGTGCCGGACCAAGCTGGGCTGGGGCAGCCGGCTGGGCGGGGGCGACTGATGCTCGACCCCGCGCGCGGCTACGACCTGATCGGCGACGTGCATGGCTGCGCACGGACTCTCGAACGTCTGCTCGACGGGCTCGGCTATCACCGCCAGGCCGGCGTCTGGCGCCACCCGCGGCGCATGGCGCTGTTTCTCGGCGACATCGTCGACCGCGGCCCGCGGGTGCGCGAGGCGCTGCATCTGGTGCGCGACATGGTCGCGGCGGGGCAGGCGCTGTGCATCATGGGCAACCACGAATTCAACGCGCTGGGCTGGAGCACGCCGGCGCCGCCGGGCAGCGGCTGCAGCTTCGTGCGCGAACACACGCCGCGCCACGAACGGATGATCCGCGAGACGCTGGCGCAGTTCGACGGCCACCAGGCCGACTGGCGCGACTTCCTCGGCTGGTTCTACGAGCTGCCGCTGTTCATCGACGCCGGGCGTTTCCGCCTGGTGCACGCCTGCTGGGACAGCAGCCTGATCGAACCGCTGCGCGCGCAGTTCGCCGACGGCCGCGTCGACGAGCCGTTCGTCCAGGCCTCGGCGGTGAAAGGCAGCTTCGCCTGCACGGTGTTCGATCGCCTGTTGCGCGGCACCGACCTGCCGCTGCCACACGGGCTGACCCTCACCAGCGAGGAGGGCTTCACCCGGCGCACGTTCCGCACCAAGTTCTGGGAAGAAAGCCCAGCTACCTACGGCGATATCGTGTTCCAGCCGGACGCGCTGCCGGACAGCGTCGCCGAGATGCCCTTGTCGGAAACCCAGAAGAGCCGGCTGTTCCTCTACGGCCCGCACGAGCCGCTGCTGTTCGTCGGCCACTACTGGCGCACCGGAAAGCCGGCGCCGATCCGCGGTAACCTGGCCTGCCTGGACTACAGCGCGGTGATGTACGGCAAGCTGGTCGCCTACCGCCTGGACGACGAGCGCCGGCTCGATCCGCACAAGTTCGTCTGGGTCGACGTCGAGCGGCCGGAGTCGCTGCGATGAGCCGCGTCGCCGCCATGCGCCTGCCGATCGCCACCGATCTCAGCGGCTTCGTCGGCCTGCTGCGCAGCCTTAATGTGCCGTACCGGGTCAGCGAGGAATCCGGCGAACAGGTGCTCTGGGTGCCGGGCGAGGAACTGGCGGAGCAGGTTCGCGATCTCTACACGCGTTTTCCGCACGGCAATCCGGAGCAGCCACTGCGCCGTTTCGTGCGGCCGTCCGGTGGCCCGTTGGCGCGTCTGAAGCGCAGCCCGGCCACCGTAGCCGTGCTCCTGCTGACGCTGATCGTGGCGGCGCTGACCTTGCTCGGCGACAACCTCGCCAGCCTCCGCTGGCTGACCTTCCAGGATTTTCGCGTCCAGGGCGACTACCTGCAGTTCGTCCCGCTGGCGGTGAGCCTGGATGCCGGCGAGTGGTGGCGGCTGGTGACGCCGATGCTGCTGCACTTCGGCTTGCTCCACCTGGCGATGAACGCGCTGTGGTACTGGGAGCTGGGCGGACGCATCGAGGCGCGCCAGGGGGCTTCGATGCTGCTGGCGCTGACGCTGCTGTTCAGCCTGGCGTCGAACCTCGGGCAGTACCTGTTCGGCGGCCCGGCGCTGTTCGGCGGGCTCTCCGGGGTGCTCTACGGGCTGCTCGGGCACTGCTGGATATTCCAACGCCTGGCGCCCAACCCGGAGTATCAGCTGCCCAGAGGCGTGCTGGGGATGATGCTGGTCTGGCTGCTGGTGTGCCTGTCCGGCGTGATCGGCGCGCTGGGCTTCGGCTCCGTCGCCAATGCCGCCCACGTCACCGGATTGCTCGCCGGCTGCCTGAGCGGACTGATCGGCGGCCTGCTGGCGCGGCGCTCGGCGGCCTAGAACCAGCCATTCCTCCGCACATCCGCTCCGCGTTACAACGTCCAGAGCGGCGCTCGCCACGACGGCCATTCCGGTAGAATGGCGCCATTCCCCGACTGCGGAGCTGCCATGTCGACTTTTTCCGAGATGATCGAGAACATCACCCCCGAGATCTACCAGAGCCTCAAGCTCGCCGTGGAGATCGGCAAGTGGCCGGACGGCCGCAAGCTGACCCAGGAGCAGAAGGAGCTGAGCCTGCAGGCGGTGATCGCCTGGGAGCTGCAGAACCTGCCGGAAGAGGAACGCACCGGCTACATCAGCCAGCAGTGCGCGTCGCACGCCAAGCCGGAGCCGCAGGTCCTGTTCAAGTCGGACACCGTGCATTGAGGGTGGCGTCGTGTTGAGCGAGCTGGGCCGCGGTGCCCTGAGCAAGATGTCGGTGCGCCTCGATGCACCGGTGCAGTACGCCTTTCGTCTCGGCGAGCAGGAAGTCCCTGTCAATCCGCTGATCGGCCGCTCGCTGCGCCTGGAATACCTCGGCGCAATCCACTGCAGCCATTGCGGTCGCCAGACCCGCAAGAGTTTCAGCCAGGGCTACTGCTACCCGTGCTTCACCCGGTTGCCGCAGTGCGACCTGTGCATCGTCAGCCCCGAGCGCTGCCACCATGAGCTGGGCACCTGCCGCGATCCCGAGTGGGGCAGCAGTTTCTGCATGACCGATCACGTGGTCTACCTGGCCAACTCGTCGGCGGTGAAGGTGGGGATCACCCGCGTCAGCCAGATGCCGACGCGCTGGCTCGACCAGGGCGCCAGCCAGGCGTTGCCGATCCTGCGCGTCGCCACCCGCCAGCAGTCCGGGCTGGTCGAGGACCTCCTGCGCAGCCAGGTCGCCGACCGCACCAACTGGCGCGCGCTGCTCAAGGGCGATGCCGCGCCGCTGGACCTGCTCGCCGAGCGCGACCGTCTGCTCGACCACTGCGCCGAAGGGCTGCTGACCTTGCAGCAGCGTTTCGGGTTGCAGGCGATCCAGCCGATCACCGAGGTGGCTCCGCTGGAGATCCGTTATCCGGTGCACGCCTATCCGACCAAAGTGGTCAGTTTCGATCTGGACAAGACGCCCGTCGTCGAAGGTACCCTGATGGGCATCAAGGGCCAGTACCTGATCTTCGATACCGGCGTGATCAATATTCGCAAGTACACGGCATACCAGTTGCTGGTATCGGCCTGACCCCCATTCCCGCCCCGCGCCATCTGGCGGGGCAGACAGGAGCCGAAAGATGCGCACCGAGCAAGCCAAGACGATCTATCTGAAGGACTATCAGGCACCTGACTACCTGATCGACGAAACCACCCTGACCTTCGAGCTGCACGAGGACCACACGCTGGTCCATGCGCAACTGGTGATACGGCGCAACCCGGAGAAGGGCAGCGGGCTGCCGCCACTGGTCCTGGACGGCCAGGAACTGGAGTTGCTTTCGGTGTCGCTGAATGACCGCGAGCTGGCGCCCGGCGACTATCAACTGGACGACAGCCACCTGACCCTGCAGCCGACCACGGCGCAATTCACCGTCGACAGTACGGTGCGCATCCACCCGGAAAGCAACACCGCGCTGGAGGGCCTGTACAAGTCCGGCAGCATGTTCTGCACCCAGTGCGAGGCCGAGGGATTCCGCAAGATCACCTACTACCTCGATCGCCCGGACGTGATGAGCAAGTTCACCACCACGGTGAGCGCCGAGCAGCATCACTACCCGGTGCTGCTCTCCAACGGCAACCCGGTGGCCAGCGGCAGTGAGGAGGGCGGTCGCCATTGGGCGACCTGGGAAGACCCGTTCAAGAAGCCGGCGTACCTGTTCGCCCTGGTCGCCGGCGACCTCTGGTGCGTCGAGGACAGCTTCACCACGATGAGCGGGCGCAACGTCGCCCTGCGCATCTACGTCGAACCGGAGAACATCGACAAGTGCCAGCACGCCATGGACAGCCTGAAGAAGTCCATGCGCTGGGACGAGGAGGCCTACGGTCGCGAGTACGACCTGGACATCTTCATGATCGTCGCGGTGAACGACTTCAACATGGGCGCGATGGAGAACAAGGGCCTCAACATCTTCAACTCCAGCGCCGTGCTGGCCAAGGCCGAGACCGCCACCGACGCCGCCCACCAGCGCGTCGAGGCGATCGTTGCGCACGAGTACTTCCACAACTGGTCGGGCAACCGGGTGACCTGCCGCGACTGGTTCCAGCTGTCGCTCAAGGAAGGTTTCACCGTGTTCCGCGACGCCGGCTTCTCGTCCGACATGAACTCGGCGACGGTCAAGCGCATCGAGGACGTGGCCTTCCTGCGCACCCACCAGTTCGCCGAGGACAGCGGCCCGATGGCGCATTCGGTGCGCCCGGATTCGTTCATCGAGATCTCCAACTTCTACACCCTGACCGTCTACGAGAAGGGTTCGGAAGTGGTCGGCATGATCCGCACGCTGCTCGGCGCCGAAGGCTTCCGCAAGGGTAGCGACCTGTACTTCGAGCGCCACGACGGCCAGGCGGTGACCTGCGACGACTTCGTCAAGGCCATGGAGGACGCCAATGGCGTCGACCTCACCCAGTTCAAGCGCTGGTACAGCCAGTCCGGCACGCCGCGCCTGGAGGTCAGCGAGGCCTACGATGCCGCCGCGCAGCGCTACACCCTGACGTTCCGCCAGAGCTGCCCGCCAACCCCGGGCCAGCCGACCAAGGAACCCTTCGTGATTCCGGTCGCCCTCGGCCTGCTGGACGCGCAAGGCAAGGATCTGCCGCTGCGCCTGGACAGCGAAGCCACCGCCGGCGCAAGCAGCCGCGTGCTCTCGGTGACCGAGGCCGAGCAGTCGTTCGTCTTCGTCGACATCGCCGCCAAGCCGTTGCCGTCGCTGCTGCGCGGCTTCTCGGCGCCGGTCAAGCTGAGCTTCCCCTACGACCGCGACCAGTTGATGTTCCTCATGCAGCACGACTCCGACGGTTTCAACCGCTGGGAGGCCGGCCAGCAGTTGTCCGTGCAGGTGCTACAGCAACTGATCGGCCAGCACCAGCGCGGCGAGGCCCTGGTGCTCGACCGGCGTTTGCTGGACGCGCTGCGCAGCCTGATCGAGGACGAATCGCTGGACCAGGCGATGGTCGCCGAGATGCTTTCGCTGCCGGGCGCCGCCTACCTCAGCGAACTCAGCGAAGTGGCCGACATCGACGCCATCTACGCCGCCCGCGAGTTCGCCCGCGCGCAGATCGGCGAGGCCCTGTTCGCCCCGCTGTGGCGGCGCTACCAGGCCAACCGCGAGGTATCGCGCCACTCGCCCTACGTCGCCGAGGAAAGCCACTTCGCCCGGCGTGCGCTGCAAAACATCGCGCTCTCCTACCTGATGCTGGGCAACAAGCCCGAGGTGCTGGCCGCCTGCGTCGATCAGTTCGACAACAGCGACAACATGACCGAACGCCTGGCGGCGCTGGCGGTGTTGGTCAACTCTCCGTTCGAGGCCGAGCGTGGCAGGGCGTTGCAGCTGTTCGCCGAGCACTTCAAGGACAACCCGCTGGTGATGGACCAGTGGTTCAGCGTGCAGGCCGCCAGCTACTTGCCGGGCGGGCTCGAGCGGGTGAAGGAGCTGATGAAGCATCCGGCCTTCACCCTGAAGAATCCGAACAAGGTGCGTGCGCTGATCGGCGCCTTCGCCGGGCAGAACCTGGTCAATTTCCACGCCGTCGATGGCAGTGGCTACCGCTTCCTGGCCGACCAGATCATCACGCTCAACGCGCTGAATCCGCAGATCGCCGCGCGTCAGCTGTCGCCGCTGACCCGCTGGCGCAAGTACGACGTCGCGCGGCAGGCGCTGATGAAGGCCGAGCTGGAGCGCATCCTGGCGTCGGGGGAGCTGTCCAGCGACGTCTACGAGGTGGTCAGCAAGAGCCTCGCGTGAGCAGCCCGGAGCCGGGGAACCGGCTCCGCTTCGTTACCGGTGAGTCGAAAAAAGGCCATGGCAGTCGCCGTGGCCTTTTTGCATCATGGCGCTGAATAAGCCGTCAATCACGGGGGTTTGGCCTTAACAAAACATAACGACACGCCGATTGTCACAGCCCGTCAAAGTCGGCAGCATAGGGGCGCTTCAACCGCACTATCACCAATAACAATAATGGGGGAAAGGTGTATGAGTGAGCCCAGGTGGCGCACCCGGTCCGGTCTGTCTGCGGTTTTCCGCCGGCGGATTTCGCGACTCCACTCGCCGTTGACCAACGCACTGTCGCTGTGTGCCGCATTTTCCATGCTGGGCCTGGGCGCCATGCCCCTGCAGGCCGAGGAAAGTGCCACCCGCGAACCCCTCTACGCCATCGAGTCGCCCAAGGCCGTGCAAAGCCTGCTGCTCGACATCGCCCACGCCGGAGCGCGCCTGGTGGCGGTCGGCGACCGCGGCCACATCCTCTATTCCGATGACGACGGCAAGAGCTGGCAGCAGGCCAAGGTGCCGACCCGGCAGATGCTCACCGCCGTGTTCTTCCTCGACGACAAGCTCGGCTGGGCGGTCGGCCACGATGCGCAGATCCTCGCCACCACCGACGGCGGCAAGAATTGGACGCTGCAGTTCGAGGACTTGCACCGTGAGGCGCCGTTGCTGGACGTCTGGTTCCAGAACGCCGATCACGGCATGGCGGTCGGTGCCTATGGCGCACTGCTGGAGACCGAGGACGGCGGCAAGACGTGGAACGACGTCAGCGATCGCATCGACAACGAAGACGGCTTCCACCTCAACGCCATCACCGCAGTGAAGGATGCCGGGCTGTTCGTCGTCGGCGAATCCGGCTCGATGTTCCGCTCGCCGGACTGGGGCCAGACCTGGGAAAAACTCGAAGGCCCGTACGAAGGCTCGCTGTTCGGCGCGCTGGGCACCGCCGAGCCAAACAGCCTGGTGGTCTACGGCCTGCGCGGGCACCTGTTCCGCTCCGCCGATTTCGGCGACACCTGGGAACGCATCGAGCTGAAGACCGCCAGCGGCGGCACGCTGGAGTTCGGCCTGTCCAGCGGCTCGTTGCTCGCCGACGGCTCGCTGGTGATCGTCGGCCACGGTGGCAGTGTCCTCAAGAGCAGCGACGATGGTCGCAGTTTCAGCGTCTTCAACCGCCCCGACCGGATTTCCCTGGCCGCGGCGACCGCGGGTGCCAACGGTGAACTGATCCTGGCTGGGCAAGGCGGTGTGCGTGTCTCCTCACCGACAGGCGCCGTGCTGGTCGAAAAACAATAACGCCGGGAGAATTGAATGAGTCCTCACCAACAGAACAAGGCGAGCCTGCTCGAGCGCCTGATCTTCAACAACCGCCCGGCGGTAATCCTGATCTGTGTGCTGGTCAGCGTGTTCCTGTTCTACCAGGCCACCCAGGTTCGTCCGTCCACCAGTTTCGAGAAGATGATCCCGCTGCAGCACCCGTTCATCCAGAAGATGATGGAGTACCGCAACGACCTGTCCAACCTCGGCAATACCGTGCGCATTTCGGTGGAGGCTACCGACGGCGACATCTTCTCCAAGGAGTACATGGAGACGCTGCGCAAGATCCAGGACGAGGTGTTCTACATCCCCGGCGTCGACCGTTCGGGGCTTAAATCGCTGTGGAGCCCCAGCGTGCGCTGGAGCGAGGTCACCGAGGAAGGTTTCGCCGGCGGCGAAGTGATTCCGCAGACCTACGACGGTTCCGAAGCCAGCCTCAACGACCTGCGCAACAACGTGCTCAAGTCCGGGCAGATCGGTCGGCTGGTGGCGAACAACTTCAAGTCGAGCATCATCGACATCCCGCTGCTGGAGAGCTTCCCCGACCCGAATGACCAGGGCAAGCTGGTCAAGCTGGACTACCGCGAGTTCTCCCATCAACTCGAGGACAAGATCCGCAACGAGTACCAGGCACAGAACCCGAACGTGAAGATCCACATCGTCGGCTTCGCCAAGAAGGTCGGCGACTTGATCGACGGCCTGCTGATGGTGGTGGTGTTCTTCGGCATCGCCTTCGTCGTTACTTTGGTGCTGCTCTACTGGTTCACCTGGTGCATCCGCAGCACCATCGCCGTGCTCTCGACCACGCTGATCGCGGTGATCTGGCAGCTTGGCCTGATGCACACCGTCGGCTTCGGGCTCGATCCCTATTCGATGCTGGTGCCGTTCCTGGTGTTCGCCATCGGCATCTCCCACGGGGTGCAGAAGATCAACGGGATCGCCTTGCAGTCGAGCGAGGCGGAAAACGCCCTGACCGCCGCGCGGCGCACCTTCCGCCAGCTGTTCCTGCCGGGGATGATCGCCATCCTCGCGGACGCCGTGGGTTTCATCACCCTGCTGGTGATCGACATCGGCGTGATCCGCGAGCTGGCCATCGGCGCCTCCATCGGGGTCGCGGTGATCGTCTTCACCAACCTGATCCTGCTGCCGGTGGCGATCTCCTACATCGGCATCAGCAAGAAGGCCATCGAGCGCAGCAAGCGCGACGCGGTCACCGAGCATCCGTTCTGGCGCCTGCTGTCGAACTTCGCCAGCGCCAAGGTCGCGCCGGTGTCGGTGATCCTTGCGTTGGTCGTCGCAGCCGGCGGCTTCTGGTACCAGAAGCAGCACCTGCAGGTCGGCGACCTCGACCAGGGTGCGCCGGAGCTGCGGCCTGATTCTCGCTACAACCAGGACAACGACTTCATCATCCGCAACTATTCGACCAGCTCCGACGTGCTGGTGGTGATGGTCAAGACCGAGGCCGAGGGCTGTTCGACCCACGCCACCCTGGCGCCGATCGACGAACTGATGTGGAAGATGCAGAACACCAAAGGCGTGCAGTCGGCGATCTCCCTGGTCAGCGTCTCCAAGCAAATGATCAAGGGGATGAACGAGGGCAACCTGAAATGGGAAACCCTGTCGCGCAACCAGGACGTGCTGAACAACTCGATCAGCCGCGCCGAGGGCCTGTACAACAGCGACTGCTCGCTGGCGCCGGTACTGGTGTTCCTCGAGGACCACAAGGCGGCGACGCTCAAGCGTGCGATCCAGGCCGCGGAAGAGTTCAAGGCCGAGCAGAAGCCGGGCGGTCCGGAGTTCCTCCTCGCCGCGGGTAACGCCGGTATCGAGGCAGCCACCAACGAGGTGATCGCCAAGTCCGAGCTGACCATCCTCACCCTGGTTTACCTCTGCGTCGCCGGGATGTGCCTGATCACCTTCCGCTCGTTCGCCGCCACCGTGTGCATCGTGCTGCCGCTGATTCTCACCTCGATCCTCGGCAATGCCCTGATGGCCTTCCTCGGCATCGGCGTGAAGGTCGCGACCATGCCGGTGATCGCGCTGGGCGTGGGCATCGGCGTGGACTACGGCATCTACATCTACAGCCGCCTGGAAAGCTTCCTGCGCGCCGGGCTGTCGATGCAGGAGGCCTACTACGAGACGCTGAAATCCACCGGCAAGGCGGTGCTGTTCACCGGTATCTGCCTGGCGATCGGCGTGGCCACCTGGATCTTCTCGGCAATCAAGTTCCAGGCCGACATGGGCCTGATGCTGACCTTCATGTTCCTGCTCAACATGTTCGGTGCGTTGTGGCTGCTGCCGGCCCTGGCGCGCTTCCTGATCAAGCCGGAGAAACTCGCCGGCAAGACGGGCGGGACCCTGCTGTCGCATTGATCCGTCAGCGATGCAAAACAACCGCGGCCCAGGCCGCGGTTGTTTTATGCGCAGGCTTGGATACGGTGGGTGCAACCCCAGCGCTCGGCGAAACACCGCCCGAGTGGGTTACACCGACCCTACGGATCGCGGGGGGCAGTGGGGATTGGAGATCGTAGGGTGGATCGCGCTTCATCCTCCGACTGATGTGACGGTGGATGAAAAGGCGTCAGCTGCGCGCCGATCCACCTACATCTGAAAGGGCTCGGTGGTCTCTGCTGGATCGGTGTGCGTGCGTAGCCCAGCAGACCATGCTCAGGTAAACACCGTCCACGTCGGTTGCACCTTCGCGCTTGTGCGCCGATCTCCGATCGCCCGCACAAGCATCCAAGCGAATACACCTTGCGGGAATGGACCTCAGCGCGGATACAGCGGCGGCAGCGGGCTGGGTTCCTGGGGCGTTACGCCGGCTTCGGCGGGGGGCAGGGTGCGGATCGCCAGCCAAAGGTCTTCGCCTTGCCAGTGTTGCCCGGTCTCGCTGTAGAGCGAGCCGTTGAGACCGTCCAGTGCGTCCGACAACGGGGTGAAGCGCGCGGCCATGTCGGCGAGGGTCTCCGGCTGCTGGCGGGCCCAGGCATCGAGCGCCTGGCGTGTGGCCTGGGTGTCGTTGGCCAGGCAGGCGCGCTTGAGGTCGTCCAGCAGCGTGCGCGGACTGGGCCCGGTGGGCGCCACCCGTTGCACGGCGGGTTGCCGGCGCGCGTGCCACCAGAGGCCGAAGCCCAGCAGCGTGGTGCAGGCCAGCAGCGCACTGAGCAGCTGCCAGGGCCACAGCGGCGCGGCGTACTCCGTGGCTTGCGGCGCATCGGCGGGCGGCAGACCGGGAGCCTCCAGAAGCGGATCGGCGACCACCTCGATGTGCCGTCCCGGCAGGGTGGTGCGCTCCAGGCGGTCCTCGGTGGTGTTCCACCAGACCACCTCCAGCGCCGGCAGGTCGATACCGCCGCTGCGGGTCGGCACCAGCGCCTCGCTCTGCTCGCGGCTGCCGATCAGGCTGGAATCGGTGCTTTGGTTCGCCAGGCGGGGCTGATCGGGATAGCGCCGCAGCGCATCGCTGCGGGTGTCGCCGATCGGCGGCAACTGGGCGCTGGAAAGGCCCTCGGCGCGCAGGATGAGGTTGCGCGTCAGCGAATCGCCGACCTTCACCTCGTCCGGCTCCGGGCTCCAGGCTTCCGACAGGCTGAGGGCGCTGGCCGGCAGCCAGGGTGCATCGGCCGGGTAGCTGGCCGGTTTGGGCAGCACCTGCAGCGGGATTTCCGGCGACTTCACCCGCGTCAGCCGACCCGAGTGCGAGCCGAACGGTAGCAGGCCGTTGCTGGGCGCGTTCTCCACCAGGGTCGCGCTGAACGCCAGCGGTGGAATCTTCAGAGCGCCGCTGTGCTGGGGGAAGATCGCGTAGCGCATCTCGATCACGCCGTGGCGCACGCCGGCGATTTCCTTCTCGTAGGTGCGCGGCTCGCCGAGGGGCTCGACCCGCGCGTCGTCCATCTGCAGCGGCGTCAGGCTGCTGTCGTCGTACAGCGGCACCGAATGGTAGATGCGCAGGGTCAGCACCAGTTGCGCCTGCACGTAGACCTTGTCCCGGTCGATGCTCGCATCGATGTACACCGGCGCCATCTTCGCACTGCCATTGCTGCCGGTCGGCTCGATGTACAGCGTGATCGGCTGGCTGTTGGCATCGCCCAGCCTGAGGGGTGGGATCACCACGTAGCCGGTCTGCCTGGGTTGCAGGGTGACGATCCAGCGCGTGACCTGGCGGGTTTCGCCGTTGACCACGGCGAGGCGGTTGACCTGGCGCGTGCCGAGCACGTCGAACTGCGTGTCGAGGGCGCTCAGATCGGGTTTGCCGAACTGCGCGACATCGTCCGACTCCAGCGCCAGTTCCAGGGTGTCGCCCTCGTCGAGACGGGTGCGGTCGACGCTGGCGTTGAGCTCCAGTGCCTGGGCGAAGCAGGGCAGCAGGGCCAGCAGGAGAATGCCGAGCAGGCGCATCATGGTTGGTTTTCCTGGCGTTTCTTCTGTTCGTACCAGAACTTGCGGCGCAGCAGTTCGGCCGGATCGTCCGGTATCTGCCGCAGCCATTGTTCGAGTGCCTGGCGCCGCTCGCCGTCCAGCGGCGAGTCGTCGGGAGTGGGTCTCTTGGTGGTTTCGTCTTCGTCGGGGGACTGGCCGGCGTCCTTCGGCGTCGGCTGCCGGGCCGTGGCATCGGTCGGTGCGGCCTCGCCGGTCGGGTTCACGGACGGCTTGACGCGGGCATCGCTCGACGGCGGCGTGGTGCTGGGCGTGCTGTCGGGCGGGGCCTGTTCGCCAGGCTGCGCCTCCGGCGAGGGGCTGCCCTGGCTCGGGTTCTGCGGCTTTTCCTGCTGGCGCTGGCGCAGCAGCTCTTCCACCAGGGCCTTGTTCTTCTGTGCCGCGCTCAGGTCCGGCTGGCGTTCCAGCGCCGCGTCGTAGGCGTCGATGGCTTCTTCCAGTTCGCCGCTTCTGGCCAGTGCGTTGCCGCGGTTGTAGTGGTCGGCGGCGCTGCTGCCCTTGGCGAAGCGCTCGGCTGCCGCCGGATAGTCGCCCGCCCGATACAGCGCCTGACCCTGCCAGCGCGGGTCTTCGAAGCGCTGTGCGGCTTCCGCCGGACGCTGCGCGTCGAGCAGGCGCTGGCCCTGTTGGTCGGGGCGTAACCAGAGGTCGTCGAAGCCGAAGGCGAACACCGGCTGCGGCAGTACCAACAGCAGCGGCAGGCAGAACAGCCAGCCACGCCGGCCGGCGCAGGCGGCGATCAGCAGGAGCGGCAGCAGCAGCCAGTGGCCCTGGTCGGCCCACAGCGCCAGCTGGGTGACTTCGCCGTCCTCGCGCAGCGCCTGTGGCGGGTCCAGCAGCCCGAGTTGCCGCAGGTCGGTGTCGTCGATACGCGCCTGCGCATAGCGACCGTGCAGCTCGCCGGCGAAGCGCTGCAGGCCGTTCTCGTCCAGCCTGGGCAGGAGGATCGCGCCCTGTCCGTCCTTGAGGTAACCACCCCCTTCGAGGGCGATCGGTGCGCCTTGAGGGGTGCCGACGCCGAGGATCAGCAATGGCGAGGAACGCCCGTCGAGTGCCTGGCGGATGCCCTGGCGCTCGCGTTCGTCGAGGCTGCTGCCGATCAGCAGCACGCGGCCGTGGCCCTGTGCGCCCTGATCGAGCAGGGCCAGCGCCTGCGCCACGGCGAGGTCCGCGCGGCGTCCCGGCTCGGGCATGATCGACGGTTTCAGCGCATCGAGCAGGTTGCGCGCAGTGGACTGGTCGTTGGACAGCGGCACCAGCGTGTGGGCGCTGCCGGCATAGACGACGATCGCGGTCTGCGCCTCGGTACGCGCGTCCAGCAGGTCGAGCAGCTTGCGCCGTGCCTGGGCCAGGCGGTTCGGCGTGGCGTCGGTGGCGAGCATCTCCGGGGTGAGTTCGAGCAGCACCACCAGCGGGTCGCTGCGCTTCTGGCTGACCTGCTCGGTGCGTTGCCAGCTGGGGCCGAGCAGGGCCAGCAGGGCGAGCAGCCAGGCCAGGCCCAGGGCGACCCAGGGAAGCCGGCTGTTGCGACCGCGTCCGCCGGACAGCAGCACGTCGTGGAAGGCCGCTGGCAGCAGCATTTGCCAGCGGCCGCTGCGCTGTTCGCGGTGCCAGAGGCGCCACAGCAGCCAGCCGAACAGCGGCAGCAGGAGCAGCCAGAAGGGTCGCAGCCAATGTGGCCAGAGCGCGATCAAGGGCGGCGACTCCAGCGTGGACGTTTAGCGAACAACGGCTTGAGCCGCGTCAGTTTGCGCGGCAGGCGCTGAGCGAAACGCGGGTGCGGCCATAAGGTGTGCGCTACCAGCGCCAGGCTGAGCAACACCGCGGCGGCCAGCGGCCAGCTGTACAGTGCGCGGGCCGGACGCGCCTGGGTTGGCTTCTGCGCCACCGGCTCGAGTCGGTCGAGGCTTTCACCGATGGTTTTGAGTTCCTCCTCCGAGCGTGCCCGGAAGTACTCGCCGCCAGTGAGGTTGGCGATCTTGCGCAGCGTCGGTTCGTCCAGGTCGAGGCCGGGATTCAGGCCAAGCAGGCCGAGGGTTCCGCTGTCGGCCGGATCGGCGCCGATACCGATGGCGTAGACCTTCACTCCTTCTTCGGCGGCCAGGCGTGCGGCGGTCAGCGGATCGATCTGCCCGCCGTTGTTGGCGCCGTCGGTGACCAGCACCAGCACGCGACTGTCGGCCGGGCGCTCGCGCAGGCGCTTGACCGCCAGCCCGATGGCGTCGCCCACGGCGGTGTTCTTGCCGGCGATGCCGATCAGCGCCTCGTCGAGCCAGGTGCGCACGGTGTGGCGGTCGAAGGTCAGCGGCGATTGCAGATACGCCTGGCTGCCGAACAGGATCAGTCCGACACGGTCGCCGCGGCGGCCCTCGATGAAGTCGCCGAGCAGGTGCTTGACCAGTGTCAGGCGGCTGGCTGGCTGTTCTTCCCACTGCATGTCGGCGTAATCCATCGAGCCGGACACGTCCACCGCCAGCAGCAGATCGCGGCCGCTGGCTGGCAGGGGCAGGGGTTCGCCGACCCATTGCGGGCGCGCCGCGGCGAGCAGCAGCAACAGCCAGAGCGCCGCGAACGGCGCCTGCTGGCGCCAGGCCGGCAGGTTGGCGCGGGCGCGTCGTCCGGCGAGGCCTTCGAGTTCGTCGAGGAAGCTGACGTTGAGCGCCGCCTCGCCGCTGTCCGCGGGCGGCAGCAGGAGGCGCAGCAGCCAGGGCAGCGGCGCGAGCAGCAGCAACCAGGGCCAGGCGAACTCAAACATGCTTGCGCACCCAGATGTCGATGGCCTGCTGCAGGCCGGCGATGGCCTTGTCGTCGAGCCGGCACTGCGGCCGGTAGGCGCCGTCGACAAGGACCATCCAGCGGGTCAGGCCGGCCGCCGGGCAGCGGTTGTCGAGGAACGCCAGCCAGGCGCGACCGCTGAGGGTCTCGCAATGGTCGTCCGGGTAATGCGCCAGGCACAGGCGCTTGAGCAGCGCGTTGAGTTGCTGCAGCCAGGGGCCGGCCGGCGCGTCGTCGTAGGGCTTGGGCAACTGCTCCAGCTCGTGCAGGGCGGCCCGGCGCAGCGGATCGAGACGAACCTCGGCGCGGCGTTCGCGGCGCCTGAGCGGTAGCCGCATGCGCAACCGCCAGAGGCCCCAGAGCGCGACCGGCAGCAGCGCCGCCAGCAGCCACCAGCCCGGCGCCGGCGGCCAGGCGGAAACCGGCGGCGGCGCGATCAGCGGCTGGAGTTGGTCGAGCGGATTCATTTACGTTTTTCCGAGTGCTGCACGTAGAGGTGGTCGCGCAGCTGGTCGACCATATCGCTGGCCGTGCTCAGCGGTAACAGCGGCACGCAGAGTTTCTGCGCCAGGCGCTGCCAGCGCTGGCCGCGTTCTTCGGCCTGGGCGGCGTAGACCAGGCGCAGCTCGGCGGCGTGGGTGTCGAGTTCCAGCCGTGCGCCGCGTTCGGCGAAGCGCAGCAGCCCGGCCGCCGGCAGCTCGTGGTCGAGCGGATCGGAGAGCGGCAGCAGGACCAGGTCGGTGTGGCGCGCCAGCAGGGTGAGCTGCTGCTCGGCGGCCTCGGACAGCGCGCGCTCGTCGCACAGCACCAGCATCAGGCTGCCGGGGCGCAGCACCTCGCGTGCGCGGCGCAGGGCCAGGCCGAAGGCGTCGCGGTTCGGCTGCGCTTCACCGTGCAGCGCCTGGTTGGCGCGCACCAGCCGGTTGAGCAGTTGCAGCAGGCTCTGCTTGCTGCGCCGCGGGCGGATTTCGTGGTGCTCGTGATCGCCGAACACCAGCCCGCCGATGCGATCGTTGTGGCCCAGCGCCGCCCAGCCGATCAGCGCCGCCGCGCGCGCGGCGAGCACCGACTTAAATTGCAGCGCGGAACCGAAGAACAGCCGCCGGCTCTGTTCCACCAGGATGAACACCGGGCGTTCGCGCTCCTCGTGGAACAGCTTGGTGTGCGGCTCCTGGGTGCGCGCTGTGACCCGCCAGTCGATGGTGCGCACGTCGTCGCCGGCCTGATACACGCGCACCTGGTCGAAATCCACGCCGCGCCCGCGCAGCTTGGAGTGGTGCAGGCCGATCAGCGGGCTGCGCCGGCTCGGCGTGGAGAACAACTGCACCTCGCGCACCCGGTGACGCATGTCGATCAGCTCGGCGAGGTCGCTGCGGATGCCGGGCTGCAGCGGCAGCGGATGGGTGGTCACGCCACCGCCACCACGTCGAGGATGCGCTGGATCACCTTGTCCTGATCGACGCCCGAGGCCTCGGCCTCGAAGGACAGGATCACCCGATGGCGCAGCACGTCGAAGAGCATCGCCTGGATGTCTTCCGGGCTGACGAAGTCGCGGCCGGCCAGCCAGGCGTGCGCGCGCGCGCAGCGGTCGAGGGCGATGGAGCCTCGCGGGCTGGCGCCGTAGGCGATCCATTCGGCGAGTTCGGCGTCGAACTTGGCCGGGGTGCGCGTGGCCATGACCAGTTGCACCAGGTATTCCTCCACCGCATCGGCCATGTACAGGCCGAGGATTTCCTTGCGCGCGGCGAAAATGGCCTGCTGGCTGACGCGACGCTCGGGCAGGCTTTCGCCGTTCAGCGCTTCGCCGCGGGCCTGGGCGAGGATCTTGCGTTCGACGCTGGCGTCGGGGAAGCCGATCTTCACGTGCATGAGGAAGCGGTCGAGCTGCGCTTCAGGCAGCGGGTAGGTGCCTTCCTGCTCGATGGGGTTCTGCGTCGCCATCACCAGAAACAGCGGCGACAGCTCGTAGGTGCTGCGGCCGACGCTGACCTGGCGCTCGGCCATGGCTTCGAGCAGCGCCGACTGCACCTTGGCCGGCGCGCGGTTGATTTCGTCGGCGAGCACCAGGTTGTGGAAGATTGGCCCCTGCTGGAACACGAAGCTGCCGGTTTCCGGGCGATAGATCTCGGTGCCGGTGATGTCCGCCGGGAGCAGGTCGGGGGTGAACTGGATGCGGTGGAATTCGGCTTCCAGGCCCTCGGCCAGGTCCTTGATGGCCTTGGTCTTGGCCAGCCCCGGCGCGCCTTCCACCAGCATGTGGCCATCGGCGAGCAGCGCCACCAGCATGCGTTCGACGAGCTTTTCCTGGCCGAGGATCTGGCTGGAGAGAAATTGTCGCAGCGCGACTAGCGCCTCGCGGTGTTCCATGGGGTCAATTCCGGTTGAATGGCGAGCCAGAGCCGCTCGTCGAAGGCGTCGTATCTTAATCGAAGGCGGCGGGCGTAGCTAAGGCTGCATGCGTGCGGCGGACCGTTCCGGTGCCGGCTGTCGCGCCCAGCGTCCGGGCAGACTGCGCGGTAATGCACGGCGTCGCGTGAACTTGTCCTGGACGCGGCATTCCCCTCAGCGTGAGTGGGCTCTGCTGAACGAATATGTCGCGGCGTGGAAAGCACGCCTGCGCCCGCGCGTTCTATGGTTCTCCGGAATGACCGGCGAGTTCTGCCCACTCCCGGTCATTGCCCGGTGCCGTTTTCGCTTCGGCACGCCGCCAGCGATGCAGCGAAACCGAAACGGATTCCGGGTAAAGCTGAACCACCGATCGAACCACAAGTCTTCTCCCTTTAGCGGCCTGCCTGGCCGCCACAATAAGTCCAGTGGAGCAAAAACATGGCGTTCTTCAGCGCAGCCAGCAAGGCCGACTTCCAGCACCAACTGCAAGCGGCGTTGGCGCAGCACATCGACGAAAAAGCGTTGCCACAAGTGGCGCTGTTCGCCGAGCAGTTCTTCGGCATCATCGCCCTCGACGAGCTGGTCCAGCGCCGGCTTTCCGATCTGGTCGGCTGCACGCTCTCGGCCTGGAGGCTGCTGCAGAATTTCGAGCGCAGCGTGCCGCAGGTGCGGGTGTTCAACCCTGACTACGAGAAGCACGGCTGGCAATCCACCCACACCGCGGTGGAAGTGCTGCACGCGGATATCCCGTTCCTCGTCGATTCGGTGCGTATCGAACTGAACCGTCGCGGCCATAGCATCCACACGCTGCAGAACAGCGTGCTCAGCGTGCGCCGCGACGCCGCCGGCGAGCTGCTGGAAATCCTGCCCAAGGGCGTCGGCGCCGAGGACGCCCGCCAGGAATCTCTGATGTTCCTGGAGATCGACCGTTGCGCCGGTGCCAGCGAACTGCGCGCCCTGGAGCGGGCGTTGCTTGACGTTCTGGAGGAAGTCCGCCTGGCGGTGGCCGACTTCCAGCCGATGAAGGCCAAGGCCGCCGAACTGCTGGCCGGACTGGAGGCGGGCGGTGCGCCGCTTAAAAGCGAGGACCTGGCAGAGATCAAGGTGTTCCTCGGTTGGCTGCTGGACAACCATTTCACCTTCCTCGGCTACGAGGAGTTCAAGGTCGCCGACGAGGCCGACGGCGGACGCATGGTCTACGACGAGCAGTCGTTGCTGGGTCTGTCGCGGCGCCTGCGGGCCGGCCTGAAGGACGAGGAGCTGCACATCGAGCCGGAGGCCTTGCGCTTCCTCCGCGAACCGGCGCTGCTGTCGTTCGCCAAGGCCGCCGTGCCGAGCCGCGTGCACCGCCCGGCCTACCCGGATTACGTGTCGATCCGTCAGCTCGATGCCGATGGCCGGGTACTCAAGGAATGCCGTTTCATGGGCCTCTACACCTCCGCGGTGTACAGCGAGAGCGTGCGGCAGATTCCCTTCATTCGCCGCAAGGTCGGCGAAGTCGAGCGCCGTGCCGGCTTCGAGAACAGCGCGCACCTGGGCAAGGAACTGGCCCAGGTGCTGGAAGTGCTGCCGCGCGACGACCTGTTCCAGACGCCGGTGGACGAGCTGTTCAACACCGCCATTGCCATCGTGCAGATCCAGGAGCGCAACAAGCTGCGCCTGTTCCTGCGCAAGGACCCCTACGGCCGTTTCGCCTATTGCCTGGCCTACGTGCCGCGCGACATCTACTCCACCGAAACCCGGATGAAGATCCAGCAGATTCTGATGGAGCGCCTGCAGGCCAGCGATTGCGAGTTCTGGACCTACTTCTCCGAATCGGTGCTGGCGCGCGTGCAGTACATCCTGCGCGTCGACCCGAAGAACAAGCAGCCCATCGATACCCCGTTGCTGGAACGTGAAATCGTCCAGGCCTGCCGCACCTGGCAGGACGAATACGCCAGCCTGGTGGTGGAAAGCCTAGGCGAGGCACAGGGCACCACGGTGCTGGCGGACTTCCCGAAAGGCTTCCCGGCCGGTTACCGCGAGCGCTTCGCGGCGCACTCCGCGGTGGTCGACATGCAGCACCTGCTCAGCCTGTCCGAGCAGCGCCCGCTGGTGATGAGCTTCTACCAGCCGCTCAGCCAGGGTGACCAGTTGCTGCACTGCAAGCTCTATCACGCCGACACGCCGCTGCCGCTGTCCGACGTGCTACCGATTCTGGAAAACCTCGGCCTGCGCGTGCTCGGCGAGTTCCCGTTCCGCCTGCGCCGGCGGAACGGCCGCGAGTTCTGGATTCACGATTTCGCCTTCACCTATTCCGAAGGCCTGAATGTCGACATCCAGCAGCTCAACGAGACGCTGCAGGACGCCTTCGTCCACATCGTCAAGGGCGACGCCGAGAACGACGGCTTCAACCGCCTGGTGCTGACCGCCGGCCTGGCCTGGCGCGATGTCGCGCTGCTGCGTGCCTACGCGCGCTACCTCAAGCAGATCCGCCTGGGCTTCGACCTCGGCTACATCGCCAGTGCGCTGCTCAACCACACCGATATTGCCCGCGAGCTGGTGCGGCTGTTCAAGATGCGTTTCTACCTGTCGCGCAAGCTGGCTGCGGACGATCTCGAGGACAAGCAGCAGCGCCTGGAGCAGGCGATCCTGGCGGCGCTGGACAACGTCGCGGTGCTCAACGAGGACCGCATCCTGCGGCGCTACCTGGACCTGATCAAGGCGACCCTGCGCACCAACTTCTACCAGACCGACGCGGCCGGGCAGAGCAAGTCCTACTTCAGCTTCAAGTTCGACCCCAAGGCGATTCCGGAACTGCCGCGGCCGGTGCCGAAGTTCGAGATCTTCGTCTATTCGCCGCGCATCGAGGGCGTGCATCTGCGCTTCGGCAACGTCGCCCGCGGCGGCCTGCGCTGGTCCGACCGCGAGGAGGACTACCGCACCGAGGTGCTCGGCCTGGTCAAGGCGCAGCAGGTGAAGAACGCGGTGATCGTGCCGGTCGGCGCCAAGGGCGGCTTCATCCCGCGGCGCCTGCCGGTCGGCGGCAGCCGCGACGATATCCAGGCCGAGGCCATCGCCTGCTACCGCATCTTCATCTCCGGGCTGCTCGACATCACCGACAACCTCAGGGACGGCGCGGTGGTGCCCCCGGCCAACGTGGTGCGCTTCGACGATGACGATCCCTACCTGGTGGTGGCCGCGGACAAGGGCACCGCGACCTTCTCCGACATCGCCAACGGCATCGCCATCGACTATGGCTTCTGGCTCGGCGATGCCTTCGCCTCCGGCGGCTCGGCCGGCTACGACCACAAGAAGATGGGCATCACCGCCAAGGGCGCGTGGGTCTCGGTGCAGCGGCATTTCCGCGAACGCGGCATCGACGTGCAGCAGGACAGCATCAGCGTGATCGGCATCGGTGACATGGCCGGCGACGTGTTCGGTAACGGCCTGTTGCTCTCGGACAAGCTGCAGATGGTCGCCGCTTTCAACCACCTGCACATCTTCATCGACCCGAACCCCGACGCGGCCAGCAGCTTCGCCGAGCGCCAGCGGCTGTTCGACCTGCCGCGCTCGTCGTGGACCGACTACGACGGGCGCCTGATCTCCGCCGGTGGCGGCATCTTCCCGCGCAGCGCGAAGAGCATCGCGATCAGCCCGGAGATGCAGCAGCGTTTCGACATCAAGGCGACCAAGCTGACCCCGACCGAACTGATCCATGCGCTGCTCAAAGCGCCGGTGGACCTGATCTGGAACGGCGGCATCGGCACCTACGTCAAGGCCAGCAGCGAGAGCCACGCCGATATCGGCGACAAGGCCAACGACGCGCTGCGGGTCAACGGCAACGAACTGCGCGCCAAGGTGGTGGGCGAGGGCGGCAACCTCGGCATGAGCCAGCTCGGGCGCATCGAGTTCGGCCTCGCCGGCGGCGCCAGCAACACCGACTTCATCGACAACGCCGGCGGCGTGGACTGCTCGGACCACGAGGTCAACATCAAGATCCTGCTCAACGAGAGCGTCGCCGCCGGCGACATGACCGGCAAGCAGCGCAACGCCCTGCTGATGGAGATGACTGATGCGGTCGGCAACCTGGTGCTGGGCAACAACTACAAGCAGACCCAGGCGCTGTCGCTGGCGCAACGTCGCGCACGCGAACGCGTCGCCGAATACCGTCGGTTGATCGGTGACCTGGAAAGCCGCGGCAAGCTGGACCGCGCGCTGGAATTCCTTCCGTCCGACGAGCAGCTCGCCGAGCGCATCAGCAGCGGCCAGGGACTGACCCGGCCGGAACTCTCGGTGCTGATCTCCTACAGCAAGATCGACCTCAAGGAAGCGCTGCTGGAATCGCCGGTGCCGGATGACGACTACCTGATCCGCGACATGGAGACGGCCTTTCCGCAACTGCTCGGCGAGCGCTTCGGTGAGGCCATGCGCCGCCATCGGTTGAAGCGCGAGATCGTCAGCACGCAGATCGCCAACGATCTGGTCAACCACATGGGCATCACCTTCGCCCACCGGCTCAAGGTCTCCACCGGGATGACCGCGGCGAACGTCGCCGCCGCCTACGTGATCGTGCGCGACGTGTTCCACCTGCCGCACTGGTTCCGCCAGATCGAGGCGCTGGATCATCAGGTGCCGGCCGAGGTGCAGCTGAACCTGATGGAGGAACTGATGCGCCTCGGCCGTCGCGCCACCCGCTGGTTCCTGCGCAGCCGGCGCAACGAGCTGGACGCCGCGCGCGACGTGGCGCACTTCGGGCCGCGCATCGCCGCGCTGGGGCTGAAGCTCGACGAGCTGCTGGAGGGCCCGACGCGCGAGCTGTGGCAGGGTCGCTACCAGGGCTACGTGGAGGCCGGCGTGCCGGAACTGCTGGCGCGGATGGTGGCGGGCACCAGCCACATCTACACGCTGCTGCCGATCGTCGAGGCCGCCGACGTCACCGGCCAGGACGCGGCGTTGGTGGCGAAGGCCTACTTCGCCGTGGGCAGCGCCCTGGACCTGACCTGGTACCTGGCGCAGATCACCGGGCTGCCGGTGGAAAACAACTGGCAGGCGCTGGCCCGCGAAGCCTTCCGCGACGACCTCGACTGGCAGCAGCGCGCGATCACCGTGTCGGTGCTGCAGGGCGAGGGTGGGGCGGACATCGATGCGCGAGTCGCCACCTGGGTCGAACGCAACCTGCCGCTGGTGGAGCGCTGGCAGGCGATGCTCGCCGAGCTGCGCGCCGCCAGCGGCACCGACTACGCCATGTACGCCGTGGCCAGCCGCGAGCTGATGGACCTGGCCCACAGCGGCAGCCAGGCGGGCTGCATGCCGTAACGCCTGCACACGCGGGTTGCACCCGCCCTAGGGTTCGGGGACGGTTCGCCGCTGTCGAATGCACGCGCCGCTTTCGTAGGGCGGGCAGGGCGACCGGCATTCGCGAGAGGCTTGCGGTGGCGTAACCCACCGGGCGGAGGTTGGTCGGGACAGCGCTTGGTGGCTTACGCGGCTGTCCGATTAGGAGAGGGTAGGCGGATCGAGCGAACGCTGCTAACCCACCCGATGGTTCTGCGGCTTCAAAGCGGTCAGGGTGAGCAGTTCGCAGGCTGGATGACGCTCTTTTCATGCCCCGTTACACCGCCTGGCGGATCGATAAGGCGTGATCCACCCTAAGGGGAAGGATTGCGGCCGCGGCAATCTCTCACCGCGCCACCAATCCCTTCAGCAGCGCCTGGTGGAAACGCTCGGGCGCCTGGATCTGCGGGGAATGGCCCAGGTCGGGGAAGGTCACCAGCACCGCGCCGGGAATCCGCGCGGCGGCTTCCCTGGCCAGTTTCGGGTAATTGCCGAGCTGGCTGCGCAACGCCTCCGGGGCCGCGTCCTTGCCGATCGCGGTGGTGTCTTTTTCGCCGATGACCAGCAAGGTCGGCACCTCGATCCGTTCCAGTTCGTAGTACACCGGCTGAGTCTGGATCATGTCGTAGGTGAGCGCCGAGCTCCAGGCGACGGCTTCGCGCCCCGGTCCCTTGAACATCCCGGCCTGCATCTGCACCCACTTGTCCCACTGCGGATGCCATTGCCCGGCGTAGTAGGTGCTCTGCTGGTAGGTGCGGATGCTCTCGGCGGTGGTGTTCAACTCGCGGGCGTACCACTCGTCCACGCGGCGATAGGGCACGCCCTTGGCTTTCCAGTCCTCCAGGCCGATGGGATCGATCAGCACCAGTTGCTCCAGTTGCTGCGGATACATCAGGGCGTAGCGGGTGGCGAGCATGCCGCCCATCGAGTGCCCCAGCAGGCTGAAGCGCTCGATGCCAAGGCTTTGCAGCAGTGCATGGGTATTGCTCGCCAGTTGCTGGAAGCTGTACTGGTAGTGGTCGGGCTTGCTCGATTTGCAGAAGCCGATCTGGTCCGGCACCACGACCCGGTAGCCGGCGCCGGTGAGCGCCCTGATCGTGACTTCCCAGGTCGCGGCGCAGAAGTTCTTGCCGTGCAGCAGCACCAGGACGCCGCCGTTCGGCCGTTCGGGCAGCACGTCCAGGTAGGCCATCTGGCGTTTGCCGCCCTGTGATTCGAACTCGAAATGCTGCACCGGGTAGGGATAGTCGAAGCCTTCGAGCTGCGCACCGTAACTCGGCGTTTCCGCCGCCTGAACGGTGGAGGCGGCGCACAGCACGAGTGCGGGTAACCAGCGTCGGTACATGATGTCGTTCCTTATCCGTAGTGAGGGTTACGCCTGTTGTGAACCTGTAATGGCGCTTCGGTTCGGAGCGAGGTCCCGGGCGGATAAGCATCCGGGGCGGGCCGCCGGTGCCGACGAAAGGTCGCTTATCCCAACCTGTACAGGAATTCGATAATCGAGAATTCGTGTAGGATTTTCTTTTGTGTCACCCTGCGCCGGGTTTATTTATCAGGCGCTTGCAGCGCGATGCAGCACGCATCGATCATTCCGGCCGCAGGCGAACCGACCCGTTCGGGTTCGTTCCGGCTCCGTGAGAGGAACGCCCTTGTCCCCCAGTGAACGTGCCGCCGAACTGGCCAGTGCCAGCGAAGTCTGTGCCCGAGAACCCATCCACATTCCCGGCAGCATTCAGCCGCATGGGTTCCTGCTGGTATTCCAGGAGGCGGACCTCAAAGTCGTTCAGGCCAGTGAGAACGTCGCGACCCTGCTCGGTGTCGAGGTCGGCGGATTGCTCGGCCGCCACTTCGACGAGTTGCTCGAAGATGCCGAACGGCTGCGCGGCAAGCTCGATTCGCTGGCCAGCGAGGACCGCAACCCGTTTCATCTCGCCGACGTGAGGTTCCGGGTCGGCGTCCCGGAAACGGCGTTCGCCCTGATGGTGCATCGCCATGACGGTGTGCTGATCGCCGAGTTCGAGACCGTGGACGACGGCACCTCCGCCTACCTGGATCTCTACCCGCTGGTGCGCACCTTCGTCACCCGCCTGCAAGAGACACCCACCGTCGAGCTGCTCTGCCAACTGGCGGTGACCGAGGTCAAGCGTATGACCGGTTTCGGTCGGGTCAACGCCTATCGTTTCGATGCCCTTGGCAATGGTGTGGTGATCGCCGAGGATGCCGATCCGGGTTACCCGCGCTATCTCGGGCTGCATTTCCCCGCTTCGGACATCCCGCAGCAGGCGCGCGCGCTCTACTGCGCCAACCGCGTCCGCGTGATCGGCGATGCCCACTATCGGCCGTCGCCGATCGTGCCGCCGCTCAACCCGGTCAGCGGCCAGCCGCTGGATCTGAGTTACGCCGCGCTGCGCAGCGTTTCGCCGGTGCACGTGCAGTACATGAAGAACATGGGCACCCGCGCCTCGATGTCGATGTCCATCGTCGTCGACGGCGGTCTCTGGGGGCTGATTTCCGGTTCATCGCGCTTTCCCGGGGAAGGCAGCCTTGATTTTCAGGAAAAAGTATTCC